>JABXNS010000066.1_pt1 | contig 43911 bp, 37 predicted proteins | sample 7301101 | NCBI WGS metagenome assembly JABXNS01 (sample SAMN14449646, study PRJNA615230) | soil metagenome | isolation source: soil from bare, unvegetated metal-rich iron-sulfur acidic spring small-cell... | place: Canada: Paint Pots Mound, Kootenay National Park, BC | collected 2017-05-25 | reverse complement strand
TCTCCGACGCCTTGATGATGCGCGAGAGATCCGCCGTACGATTGAGGGGCACGCGCACGGTGCGGCCTTGGCGCGCCAGCGAGGAGAGAATCGCCTGGCGAATCCACCACACGGCGTACGAGATGAACTTGACGCCCTGGTCGGGATCAAATTTCCGCGCAGCAGTGAGAAGGCCGACGTTGCCCTCGCCGATCAGGTCGATGAGAGGCATGCCGCGGTTCTGATATTTCTTCGCTACCGAGATTACGAAGCGCAGGTTGCGCTGCACGAGTTCCTGGAGAGCGTCTGGGTCGCCGGCACGAATCCGACGGGCAACCTCAATCTCCTCCGTGCCTTTGAGCAGCGGATAAGTGCTGACCTCGTAAAGGTACTGATCGAGAATGTCTCTTTCGGGCTCGCTAGGAGCGATTCCGGCGACGGCCGCTTTGCGGCGACGCTTTACTTCAGCCATTGGTCCACACCTCTTGGGTACTGCAGTGGAAGCCTATTGCGAATGCGGCCATTTCTGGCCAGCAATGCAGACGGATTAGTGTTGTCTCGACAACCTGAGAGAGCGTCAACAGAGAGCGTCAACAAAGCGCTTTTCAGTAATCGAAAAATTCAGGTTGTAGAAGCGCTGCAAGATACCGGCCGTTGGCATTTCTGCCAGAGCGAATTTCTTGACTTCGATACTACCCTTGGATATCCTTCGCGGTTCCTGTCGGGCGCTATCCGGACCGTCAGGTAAAATGCCGGGGGTGTAGCTCAGTTGGGAGAGCGCTTGAATGGCATTCAAGAGGTCAGGGGTTCGATTCCCCTCACCTCCATGGCTCGTGGTGAGACCAGAACGGCTGTTTATTCGCGGGAATAGCTCAGTTGGTAGAGCACAACCTTGCCAAGGTTGGGGTCGCGGGTTCGAGTCCCGTTTCCCGCTCTCCGGTGCAATGAGGAAGAGGGCGGTTAGCTCAGTTGGTTAGAGCGCCACGTTGACATCGTGGAGGTCACAAGTTCGAGTCTTGTACCGCTCATAGGTGAAACGGAGAACCGTGGAACATCCCACCGGTTAGGGAACGAAAGGGTCGCTCCGAGAAAGACGAAAGCGGTGTGGGCGCCCGTAGCTCAATTGGATAGAGCATCTGACTACGGATCAGAAGGTTGGGAGTTCGAGTCTCTCCGGGCGCGTACCGAAGAAAGACCAGAGATCACCGACAAAAAAAGGACGAGCATTTTCGCTCGTCCTTTTACTTTTCGCATCGTAATGCACTAACGTGAGCCGCTCTTCACCTGGTTCCGGTATGCCTCGTTCGCATAGATCGCGACCTCGACCCTCCGGTTGCGCTGACGGCCTTCCTCGGTATCGTTCGACTGCACCGGCTCCGTCTTTCCGCGGCCTGAGGTCCTGATACGAGCGGATGAAACGCCGAGCGACTGGAGATACGCGCTCGCCGCGTCAGCCCGACGCTGCGACAGATCCATGTTGTACGCATCTGTCCCAACGCTGTCCGTGTGCCCAACGATCAGCACATCGGAAGTCGCGTACTTCTGAAGGCTGTTGGCCAGCTCCTGAAGATTTGCGCGTCCCGCTGGCAGAATCTCCGTCGAGTTGAACGGGAACAGAATTCCCGACGCGAACGTGACATCGATGCCCTCTCCAACCCGTTCGACCGTCGCGCCAGGGATGTTCTGCTGAATCTCCTTCGCCTGCTGGTCCATCTGGTGGCCGATGACCGCACCGGCCGCTCCCCCGATGACGGCACCGATGATAGCGCCGCGCGCGGTGGAACCTGTCTGATTGCCAATGACGCCGCCGACGGCGGCGCCCGTGGACGCGCCGATCACCGCGCCCCGCTGCTGCTGACTCATTCCCGCGCAGCCCGTGATCGCTACGGCGCCGGCGCACAAAAGCCCGCCAATCGCGCGCGAAGATCTTCGATAACCCGTCATGTTTTCCTCTGGGGTGGCTTCATTTGTAGGCTTACAAGTTGGGTGCCACGTCGAGTCGCAGTCGGCTCTGCTAGAAGCCCTGTCCCATTCTGCCGGTGAATTTCCAGGGGCCGCGTCTGTCGATCGGGCGACTGACCCCGAGCGACAGAGACCCATTGAACAACGTGAGAAGAAACTCCGCCGACGCGCGGACTCCTCTCGTCGCCGCCGACACCGGCACCGGCAGCCCACTCACCGGATCAAGTCGCGTCCCGAGCTCGAGCATCGCCTGCTCGGCGGCGGGACTGGAGACGCCGGTCCACCCGGCGTGGATACCGGCCGCCACGCCGGGCGAAAGTCCAGGGACGAATATCTGGCTCGGGAAACGCATCGGCGCGCTCAGAACGGGAAAGGTGTAGCCAAGCACCGCTCTCCCGAGTGCGGCGCGATCTCCGGCGAACTGCTTGTAGGTGTATCCGCTGAGGCCTTCGCTGCCGCCAATCTCGAACATCACTTGCGGCGCCGGAGGGCCGATCAGCATGCCAGCATCACCGCGCGCGTAAAGCTGTAGTGGTCCCAGCTCGCGGCGCGCGGCGAGGCGGAGCTCCGCTCGCTGCCAACGCAGTTTTCCGTCGGCGCGCTCGTAGCGAAGGCTCGACCCGACGCCGCGATCGACGAATTCACCACTGATCTCGGGGTTTAGGTCCAGCGCGGCGACGCTACGGAAGTAGCCGCCTTCGCGAATACCGCGGTTGGGACGGAATCCTCCACCCGTGCCGACGTACAGACCGCGCGACACGTTCTGGTGAACCGCACGGTCGCGGGCAGGCCCGGCCTCCAGTTGCAGAAGCGAGCGCTGTCGCAAGCCGAGCGCGCGGCGGAATGTCAAGGTTGCGCTGGTTCGATTGAGGTAGTCGAAGTCATCGGTGCTGCCGAAAAGGGCGGAAAGCGTCGAGCCCCAGTTGAACGGGAGCTGGAAGTCATTGGTGTTGGCGAGTGCGCGCTCGAACCTCAATCCTTCTAGCGTGGCGCCACGCCGCAGTTCGAGCGCGGCGACGCCGCGGGCGGTGCGCTCTGCCCAAGCCCACCCGACGGAACCATACATCGAAAGAGATCGCCGAGGCTCTCCGATGTCCTGTTCCACCGCGATGCCAGTGAACAATCCTTCGATCCTATTGAAGCGAAACACTTCGCCGAGCGAACGGGGATGGAAGCGAAGGCCTCTATCGGCGGGCGCATCCTGCCATTCGAGGGGCGCGAGATCGTCGAACTGTCCGTAGTAGACATCTCTGCTCGCCGCGCCGATCGGTCGTTGCCAGTCAGAGAACCTCTCCTGGCTCGCCGCCGGCGCGAAGGTGAGCGTGCGCGGAACTTCCGGACGGTCAATGGCCGACAGCCACGACGAGTCGTTCAGGCGGTAATCGTCGAAGCGGGAGACGATCCGCACGATGCAGCGAAAGTCACCGAAGAGGGCGATGCGCGCCTGGATTTCCGTCCGCTGGAACGCCGGGAGCCAGTACTGGCCGTTCACTTCGGCGTTGACCAGCTCGACGAAGGAGGCTCCGCCTACTCCGGGGAGGCGACTCCCGGATTTGAGGGTGACCTTGCCGTTACGCACTTCGACGAGGCGGCCGCGCATACGCACGATCTGTTTCCAGTCCGCATCGAGGTACATCTCGCCGAGAAAGAGAATCGCGTCGCCGGGCGCGTCCGTGCGCGGTGTCACCAGCACGCGCACGATCGGTATCTGCCTTCCGTTCGACACCAGAGTGACGGCGGTGTCGCCGCCGGCAAAGGCGTAGTAGCGGTTGCGATTGAAGGCGAGAGGATGGACGGCGAGGCTCTGATATTCTCCCCGCTGGACCGTATTCGTTTCGCTCGACGAAGTGAGGCCGAGCTGAAGGCGGTTTCCGTAGAGGGTCGGGATCGTCCAGCCGCCGAAGAAGCTGAGGAGCGAGAACATTGGCCCGATCGCCTGATGGCGGTAGCCGATCACTCGTTGGTCGTAGCGATCCGGAGCCCGCCACCGAACGTCGCTCGCAACCTGCTCGAGTTGCGCGGTGCGCTCGCGCGCGCCGGAGTCGAGAACGATCAGCGACATCTCGCTTTCGAGGCGCGCCCGGTAGGCGTTGAGCTCTCGGGGGATGCGCGCATTCTCTCGCGCCGCATCGGTGAGCAGGACCGCGAGCGGGGAAAGGGGGAGTGTCGGCGTCGTCGTCGCAAGCGTTTGCGAAGACACCGGATCACTGGCCAGCGCCAGGAGGAACGCAGTCGCGACGTAGTTCTTTGGCAACGCGGTGAATGAACTCACAACCGGAAGATCAACCAGTGTCACGGAGGGTGTAAGTGCATCGGGCGCAGCCACGGGAGGCTCCCGCGACCATCGCCCTTGATCCAGTGGAGGGCCCTTGGGCCCGGGTCGATCGCTGGTTGCCTGATCACCCCATTTCAACATCTGAGGAATTTCGAGCTCGGAGGGAAACTGACAAGAAGGACTAACTCTCCGGCGTCATACTTTGCCTCATACTTCCATCCCCAAAACACCCCGTTGGAACAAATTGGCGCAGCAGTTTCCAGCGGATTTCGGGATATCGGACGAAAGCACAGCGCCGACGAGTCCTCGCCGCTTTCTCAGGCGGCATAAGTCAGCCTACTTGCGCATAGTTGGATGGTTTTCCGAGAAGCACAACGGTAGAGACCCCGATATTGACGGTTATTAAGCTTCCTGGTGGGGACCAGTTTGGGGGTCAGTTTCCCCCTACTTCCTACGGCATGAATGACGGGAAAGCCGCCGCCGACGCTCGGTTTCCCTACAAAGTCCGGCAGAGTGTCGTGATAGGTTATTGTCTGTTGGCGACTACGGATCAGAAAGTTGGGAGTTCGGGTGTCTCCGGGCGCGTGAAGTAACCTCAGTCCCTGTGCTCTTCACTTGGTGCAGGGCTTTTTGCTGCCCGAAACCGGGCAATCGGACTTTTGCGGCACGCACAGCAAGAGATGATCTGCCGCGGAAAAAGAAATGGGAACGGCTTCTGGCCGTCCCCATTTCATTAAACCAGACTCGCTACCTTTAGGCGCAGACAATCACACCGGTGGCGTTGGAGCACGTCTTGGCTGACTGCGAGTGAACAGCGGTCGCCGTCCAGGTCTGCGGGGGCCCCGCTGCTGCGGTCGCCGTAACGGTCACGTTCTGCGAAGGCGTAAAGCCCTGGAGTGGTGACGCTGTGGTCGCGGTTCCGGCAAAGTAGGCACCGTTGTTGTCAGCGGCGTACTGCTCTTCGTAGGTCGCTAAGTTACGCAGGTCAGACTTCATGGCTGCGACATAAGCCTTGTCCTTCGTATTGGCGAACTTGGGAATCGCAATCGCGGCAAGAATGCCGATGATGACGACCACAATCAAAAGCTCAATGAGTGTAAAACCCTTTCTGTTGCGCATGATATTGAATCCTCGAGAGTAAGCGGTTGAAGTTGGAACTGACGTCGCGTTACGGCGCCGACAGGGTAAAGACTACTGGCAAGCTATAGGTACCTGGAGCATTGCTCGGCTGAGTGAAGCCAGCGGCCCAGACGGTCTTGAAATACGCTTGCGCTGTGGTGCCGTTCGTTGCGCTCGCTCCACTGAGGAAAAGCGCGTTGCTCGAGCTCAAACCGACATATGTTCCGGCGGAAGCGTTGGACCAGGTCAGATCGCTGATCGGCTTGGTACCACCGTTCGATCCAACGTACGTCCAGTTCGCAGGGTTCGTTGTCATAATGTTTAGGGTCCAGCTGCGGTTCGCCTTGATGGTGAAAGTCGGACCGTTATCGGGTAGCGTTGCGCCGAGATCAACTTCGTCCGCTGTGGGCGAGGTAAGCGTCGTGGTCGTCGCGCCCATTCCAAGCTTGACTAGGGCATTCACAGATACGGAGGCGGTGTTAAGGGTGTTGCAGCTACCGGCATTGCCACTGCACTGCGCATTTGCCTGGTTGGCGCCGATCGCTGATCGCAGCACCACGGCGGCCAGAAGAAAACGGGTCGCGCTCATCGAAATTGCTCCAAGTTTCAGTGTATCGCTGATAGCTAAGCGGTTGGATTTTCTCGCTGTCTCTTTCTATAGATAAGACGCAATGCCGAGGAGCGGCGCAACACAAGAAAGGCGAAAAACTAGGGATGAAACGGATACGCTAACTTGTTGCCAATTCTACGTTTAACTATATCACAAATGTGCGTTTTTTGCCCGGCTGCAGGCAATTTGCGAGGGTCGTCGCAGAGTGCGCATCCCGAGATTGCGCGGGCTCCCGCCGGGTGCCCGTGAGTGTTAAGATGGGTGAGTCTCCTTCGCGCTGAGGGAGCTTATTCGTTTTCGGGGCGTAGCGTAGCCCGGTAGCGCGCCTGCTTCGGGAGCAGGAGGTCGCTGGTTCAAATCCAGTCGCCCCGACTGATAAGTCGAAGCCTCATCGCTGTTTAGCGGTGAGGCTTTTTCTTGCCGCGAGACGGTACCCGTTTCGGTACCCGTTTCTGGGCTGTTCATGTACCTGTCGCTTGGTCGGAGACTTTCCGCGGTTCCGACATCACAGCGAGCATCGTGTCGCGATCCGCGTGCTGATAGCACTCGACGAGGGTCTGCGTGTCCTTCCATCCGCCGGCGGCTGCCACGTCGACTAGCGGCAGGTGCTTCCTCTGGTTGTCTACGCGTATTCTGCGCCGACATCTCTTGCCCGGAACAAAGACTAAGCCCTGTAACGGTTTCCGTTGACGGGGTTTTTTCTTGCCTGTGTCCTTGTGTCTGTCTCTGCGTCTGTTTGGCGGGAAAGCAGGTGCTACACTGCCTCGCGCAGCTTCCTTGGTTCTCCGACTACGGCCAGCATCGTTTCGTTATCCGCCTGCTGATAGCACGTCAGAAGCGTTTCTACGTCCTTCCAACCGCCCGCTGCGGCAACATCCTTCAGAGAGTGATGCTTTCGCTCGGTGGCCCACTTGCGGCGATACGGATGCCACAGGCCGCCGTCGAGCTTGGGGAGCTTCGGCTCAATTTCCGCAACGGTCAGCCACTTATCGAACAGGTACCGGTCCATCGGGCAATCGTTGAGGGCCTCCGCCCGAAATATCCATCCCGGCTTGCCTCCGAGTTGCCGCCGAAAATCGAGAAGGGTCGCCGTGAGATCAGAAGTGATGGGAACGATCCACTCCTGCCCCTTTTTGTCAGCTTCCGCCCGCCACCGAATCGTGCCGCGCTCGAAGTCCACATCCTCCCATTTCAGATTTCGAATCGAGTTGAGACGACGTCCAGTAGCTTCGGCAATAACGAGAGCGAGCTCGATGCTGCGAGAGTCCTTGGTAAAGCAATCAGACCGCCCGATGCGAGCAACTGAATTCATAGAACATGCCCGCTCTCGCGGGCTGGCGGAGCGGTGGGAGGCGGCGTGCGGGTCGCGTACAAAAGCGGGGTCCTTCAGGACCTCCGCCCGCTTTTCACAGATCTACTCTCCTACAGTCCTTGGCTTGACGCTCTTTATAGTGGCGGAGACGCATCGGACTCCCGTTTCCTTGAGACCCGACGAATCCGCTTCACCGAAGCGCTGGCAACAGCCTTGGGCGTATTGATTGAACCTGCCGAAAGAACCGCGAGGACCAAAGAGACCGCGCGAAAACGGGATGCCCGACGTGTGCGCTCGGAAGCGCGACGAATCCTCGTGAAACTCCGAGAGTGCGTGGAGCTAGCGAAGGGCTTGGCAGATTCAGGACCGGATACGAGCGAATTGTTTGCCGGTTACTCAGAGAAGGGTAAGGCCCCCGCCGAGGCGTACGACACTTTCTTGGTTAAGCGCGGGTTTCCCAAGCGCTCCAAGACTCGGCGGCCTAGTCGCCTCGGATCTTCCGCCTTAGAATAAACAAGGGTGACAACAGAGGGCATATGCCGAAAGCTACAACGCGCCGACAACTGCAATGGACGGCGACAACTTGCTTCCTCGTTTCGGGAGGTTCGCTGGTGTACGCGATTATGGCCCCGTACTTCTTCGGCTATCCGGTTGCGTTTCTCGCCCTTGCCGCTGGGGCGTCAAACAGATCCGATGCTTGACACGGGCGCCGCTTCACAGAAGCTGTAACGTTTGTTAGGCGGCAGGCGCTTCGTCGTGGCCGCCGAATAATCGAAGGCGTGTTTATCACGAACTCAGTGCAACCCGTGCGGTGTCAACGCGCCGGCGAGGTCGGGCCGTACCACGACCGCCAGTGCCGCAGCGATTAGTATCACTCCGGTGATCCGTGCGGTGTGCTCGCCGGCCGGCAGCACTTTCTCCGCGAATACGAGCACCGCGATGGCGAGCACCCACGGCAGACTCATCGCCCCGGCCACGACGAGGAGCAGCATCAGCGCCCAGCAGCAGCCGATGCAGTACGCCGCGTGCGTCGCAGCGAGCCGCAGTGAGGCCGCGTAGCCCGTGCGCCAGCGACGCACTAGGAAGTCAACCGGTGCCTCGCACTGCCGCAAGCACGCGTGCTTCGCCGGGCTGAGCTGGTAAACGCCCGCGGCGAACAGAGTGCCGGCGATGGCGTATGGCATTGCGGCTGCAAATGTCATGGAATGCGCAGCTATCTCGCCGATCCCAACCCATACCAGGTAGACGGGCACGCCCGTCAACAACCAGAGGACGACATAGGTCATCGCAAACATTTCCGCCGGAATCACGCCCTCGTCCGACTTGCCCGGACGCCGGCTGGCCATGCCGTAGAGCAGGATCATCGGCGCGGCCGATGGAAGCATCATCGCTGTCATCATCACGCCCCATTCCACCGTGAACGCCAGGATCGCTGTACCGGACAGCGGCTCCATCTCAGGGATCTGCATCACCATGGGAGAGTGGATGACGCCGAGCCATGCGAATGCTGTGGTAGCGAGCAGGAGTGCCGAGAGGGCAATACCCCGACCACCGCCTAGATTCTGGACGTTCATCAAGAAACACTGTTGTCGAGCGGCGGCTGAATCAACCCGTTGACCGCAGCCGCCCCGTCTCTTGACACCGTGCCCGTGCCAATCCACTGTTGCGGCACACGAGGTGTGACATGCCGGATAGCTGGTACCTGCGCGGAAAAGTTCTCGTCGCGTGCAACTGCGATTGGGGCTGCCCCTGCAACTTCAATGCGCTCCCTACCACTGGCAAATGCGAAGGCGGGTGGAGTTGGCACGTCGAGGAGGGCGCGTTCGGCGACGTCCGGCTCGACGGGTTGAACTTCTCCGTGTTCGTCAACTGGCCCGGCGCAATCCATGAGGGCAACGGCGAGGGGCTTGTTTTGATCGACGAGCGCGCAGATGCCGCGCAGCGCGCGACGCTTGAAACGCTTGTCGGAGGTAAAGTCGGCGGCCCATGGGGGGTTCTGGGCTGGACCTGGCCAAAGGTGCACGGTCCCTACGCTGTCGCGTACACTTTAGCGTTCGATGGCGTCAATACGCGCATCAGATGCGGCGAGCACTTCGAAGTCGAAGGTGGGCCCATCCGAAATCCCGTAACCGGTGCCGAATCTCATCCCGGCATCGTCCTTCCGGAGGGAATCATCTTCAAGCGCGGCGATCTTGGCACGAGCACTCTTTTCCGAGTCTCTAACGACGTGGAGTACGATCATTCAGGCAAGTACCTAGCAGTCGGTCCGTTCGAATACGCGTGGCCGTGAGTGGACCGGTCGCTGTCGAGCTCGGTGTCCGTGCGCTGTTCAGGGCCTCCTTGACCCTTGGTGGTTCTTCTGTGCCCGCTTAGAAAATATGACTGGGCTGGCCTCCGGTTCTCGCGTGGGTTAGTTCGTCACGCGTTGAGACGGAGTCACCAAATGTGGTCTCTTCCCCGTCTCCTGTCGTTGCAGCCGTCAAACGGACGGGAGCTTACCGCCACGATAGTTTACCGGTCGGTTTCTTAGCCGGCAAGTGCAAGCTCCTGTAACTGTCGATGCAGAAGGATTCTCGGGACAAGCGCTGCGAATCCGTGGGGTTACTTCTTGCCCCATAGCTTGATGGCGTCGTGCTTCACTACGTCCATCACGTAGGCCATACTACCATGAGGCAATAGAATAAGCCTGGCGCCAGAATTGAGTCGCGCTTCCCAAAACTTATTGCTAGGGCGGATAGGCTTCAGGTGGAGACCAGGGGCAACGGGCTCCTCAATTAGCTGCTCTAGCGCGTCCACGCATTGATCCTGGGCGTCGGAGCCGAGCCGCAAGAAACTTTTGTCGAATCTTGCCGTGCGCTCAAGGTAGGAGAAGGCTCGATTGGGACCTCCCACCGAGCTAAGTGCTCCTGCGCGCCCTTTTCAATTTGTCGAGGGATGGTCGCACATCGGAGCGTGTTGCAATCCGGGTCGTGCGCCCATGAGTGATATCATCTAGCGCCTCGCTGATTCTCTCCTGCATCTCGGGATGGGCGAACCACACCTGATCGCGAGGAATAATCGCAAGCGGAACTAGCTCCGCAGTGCCATTAGCAGACAGCTCAACGCCAAGCTCGTCTCCCTCCTCTATCCCAAGGTGCTTACGCACCGACTCTGGAAGAGTGACGCGCCCCTTATCTCCGACAATAATTGATACTCCCATCGATCCTCCCTCGTCCCACCCCAATTGGTACAGTGGGAAAGTGGGCCTGTTCCGCCATTTGTCAAGAAGACGCACCTACATCGGCCCCGTAACGTCTCTAGCCCTGCAAGCCTCTCTAATGTGATCGGTGGCGCTTCCAACTTTCACGTGCGGGAAACGCGCTAGGCGCTTCAGACGGTGGTCACCGTCTATCGGTCTTTCTTCGCCACCGAATAAATACCGCTATAACGGCTACTATGGCCCCTAGAATGCCCTAGAACGACGATCTACCGTCCCCCCCACCCGGGGGGGCGCCAATCTCATCTAAGAACAGGACCTCGCTCCCATGGGCGACGTATCCCTCCCCGCCCTCAGCCGGGGGTTTCCCCTTCTCCCAGACGTTGTTTTGGCGGACCCAAAGGGCAGCCATCTCGGCGCGAAAGAGCTTCCATTCGGCGGATGCGTACCGTGGCATTCTAGCCCAGTGAATTCGCGCCAAGTCCCTCACGGCTGAGAGCCACCAACCCACGTTCTTGACGACTGCGTCGGGAGAGCATGCTCCCATTAGGACGAGAAGGCCGGCAGCGAGCGAGAGAGCCGCGGGGAGGGCGGGTTTGTGAAATATCATGAAGTCTCCGAGTGGGTGGTGACGCGAGAGACGCCACAGGCGGCATCTCATCGTCAGCATACTCGTCGCGCGCCGTTACGATTACGCGGCAGGCTTGTGCCGGTTTTGTAAAGCGCGCGAGAGGCGTCAAGTCGCGCGGAGCTTATTTAAGGCGTGAACAGCCGAAGGCAGCCGGTGACGAAGAAAAAAGCACGGCACACGGCTTCGTAGATGTGCCTGGCGGTTGACGCGACTCGTATCTCGGTCACACTCCACTCCTACCTGGTTGTGGGAGATCGTGCCAAGGAAGGGTGGTGGGGCGTTGTAAGGGAGCCGTCACACGGCGGTCGAGCGTCCGTAACGCTCAGCGATCCGAATTCGCGTTCAAGTCAGACGCGAATGCTCCTCCAGGAATTTTCGAGCATCGAGAACCGGATGGCTTTCGCCGGCGTGCAGCGTTGCGGTCTGGCGCTCCCACTTATCGTCCACTTTTTTAAACCACGACAGATAACGCAGCCGGGTGTGGTGGTCTTCGTCGAGCTGAGCGTCCCGGATCTCTTCTTCCATGCTCGTAAATAGGCGTAACAGATCCTTCTCGCGCAATGCTTCAAATGGAAAAACCAGGAACGGCGATATTGCGGATCGGGGCGCTGTCGAATCGAGTGTCACCCCTCGGCCAGACGCAGCGCTCTCCTCTTGTCGTTCCGCACGGCTGTTGTGTAACGACTGTGCAACAATCACTCTTGGCCATCCGTGCCAAGGTCCCGTTTACCTGTCAGCAGGTTGCCGACAGGCAGTCGCGTCGTTCGTGTACGGTTGGAGATAAACCGCGCCCGCTGATTGCGGGGCTCGCGTTTCAGCAACTTTCTACCGGGATGCGGGCTTAGCGCCTTACGGCCCCACGTGCTGCTGCGGGCTCACTTCCTTACGCGTGTTCCGCTCGATCGCCACTAGCACCAGAAACTGCTGCGCCTGGGATCGGAGCTTAAAAGCGCGACCCTCACCGAGCGTGGCCCCAATCACCGCACCAACGATCGGAGCGCCGAGAGCAAGCACGATTGACAGCGCCTCACTTCGTTCGGCGAGGAGGTAGAAGGACGCCGCGCCTACCAGCACCCCCAGCACGCCCATGATTATGATGGAGGCTAGTACGGCGCGATCGGCTTCATCGTAAAGAAGGTCGGCCTGCTCCCGGATTATGTCCGCATCGTATTCGGTCGGCATCTTTGATGCTCCTCTGCGGTATCGAATGCGTAATCGCAAAAGCCAGCAGGGACCGCACCGGCTCTCGCCTTCTGCTATCCCTGCTGGCTCGACTACAGGAGACGTACTCGTCAAGGACGACCGAGGATTTCCGAAGGCAAAATGAGTTACTCCTCGTCAGGCCTTACCGAGAACAGGAGCGTCGCTCGACGTCCCTGTAATTTTTTCAGCAACGTGAAGCGGCGCCGTTGCCAGTTGGCGTAGGAACTTGTCTTAGAAGAGCAGGAATCCGGGCGGTGGAGAAGATTACCTGAGAAAGTGTCAACGACCCTGACTGGAAACCAGATCACGTGCTCACTCCCGTAACACCTCTCAAGAAAACACAGATGCTTGTCTCTGTGCTTGTCCCCGTTTACAACGAAGTAGACACCGTCGCACAAATAGTGGAACAGGTAAGAGCAACTCCGTACGCCACGGAAATCATCTGCGTGGACGATTGCTCAACCGACGGTACCCGTGACATTCTGGCGCAGCTACTCCGGGATGGCAAAATCCACCAAGCTATCTATCAGCAGACCAACCGCGGCAAAGGGGCGGCAGTGCGAACCGCGATCGCCGCGAGTCACGGAGACATCGTCATCGTTCAGGACGCTGACCTCGAGTACAGCCCGGCTGATTGGCCGACGCTGTTCGAGCCACTGATTCAAGGGCGTGCCGACGCGGTGTTCGGGTCGCGCTTTCTCGGCGGCACGCATCGGGTCCTCTACTACTGGCACTCCGTCGGAAACGGACTTCTTACGACACTCAGCAACATGTTCAGCAATCTGAACCTGACCGATATGGAGTGCTGTTACAAAGCCGTTCGAGGCGAGCTGGCCCGGTCGCTGACGCTCAAATCGGAGCGCTTCGGGTTCGAGCCCGAGATAACCGCACGCCTGGCGCACGCAAATGCCAGGATCTTCGAAGTTCCAGTTGCTTACTCGGGCAGAACCTATCTAGAAGGGAAAAAGATTACGTGGCGAGACGGCATGGCCGCTCTCTTTCATATCCTCCGATACAATCTGTTCCCCTGAATCGCGCCGAGCGGTTAACGATTCCCGTGACGATTTGATGTTTTTCGTCGCCGATCAGCTACCCGCAAGTACGCGCGATACGTTTTGCCTGGGGAGAATTAGGGAACAGTGACACTGCCTGGTGCGCGTAGCTCCGAGCAAACGAGCAATGCCCGCGGCGTGCATAAAGGTCTGCCACTCGAAGATTGATGCGGTAGCTGCCCGGGTCCCACATCGCGCCCGTCACCCAGCCCGCGGTAAAGCCGCCTCGACCAACCGAAGTCATTGCCACCATCTGCGTCACGCTCCGAGCTGTCGAAATGAGCGAAAACAGAATCAGCACCGCGGCGGCGAGTCCCAACGCTCTGGATGACACCTTTACCTCGCGGACCCCTCCTCGACGAATTCCGCTGGTGGCGCCGACGACGCTCCACACCATAAAAGTGGGAGCCGCGAGAACGAGCACTACGTCGAACGCGCTTACCACCATCGTCGCGACCACGGTTGCCGCGAGCACGCACTGCGTCAGCACTGCATCCGGAGTCTCCAGCTCACTCCACCGCCTGAGCGCACTGAAGAAAAGAATGACAAATGCCCCCACGAGCGCGGCTGTCGGAACGAAGCCGCGCTCGGATACGAACGCAACCCAGTCGCTGCTCGGCCATGGGTTCGCCGTCATGCCGTCGTCGGCGAGCGACCGGTCGCCCGGAGGTGCGAAGCGAACGTACTCGACCGGCCAGTTGCCCGGCCCGACCCCCAAGACGGGATTGGAGGTTGCCATGTGGAGCGAGTTTCTGTACTGAGCTACTCGGCCTCGGCCACTTCCCTTCTTGTAGTCCACCATCCCGCGCGCCGTATCCAGATATGGCGACTCGCTGTGCCAGTTGAGAGTGTTGGGTAAAGCGATCGACGCCATTCCACCGATCGTCGTCGCGAGCGTGAGGCGCGCGAAGCGACCAGCGATCCTTCCCCCTCGCCAGTACTTCCTGGAGGCAATCACCGGCACCAGCAGCACCACCGCGCAGGCCGCCACCGCGAGCCACGCGGCTCTCGAGCGCGACAGCACGAGTGCGGCGGCCAGGACCGCCCCACCGAGCGAACCGAGTAAAGCGCCGAACGGGCGTCGCGCCGTGACAGTGCGCCACACGAGCGAAGGCAATCCGAGCACAGCCATGTGCGCAACGAAATTGCGGTTACCGAAGGTGCCGCCTGGAGCCCGGTTCGCGCTAAAGTACTCGGTCTCGAGACCATACGCCTGCGCGAGCGAAAGAGCAGCGGCGCACACCGCCGCGATGGCCGCAGCAATGAGAATGGGCCGGTAAGAGCCGCGCGTGGCGATCGATCTAGCCCCCCAGAAAATGATCGCGCCAGAGATGCTGACGGCAACCGAGCGCTGGGCAGCCCAGTGGTTGGTGGCGAAGAGCGCGGAAGCGACGCTCCAAAGCAGAAAAAAAGCGATCAGTCCATCGATGACATCAAAGGAGAGCGATCGCCGGCGGGTTACGAGCATCAGCGCAACGATCAGTGCAGCCGCGTGCAGCACGAGCTCCTTCGGCACGAAGTAGCGATCGAGCTCGAACAACTTGTACGGCAAGGCGACCACCACGACCAGGATCACACCTGCCTGGATCACAAGCCTCACCACTCGGTCTGTCATCCGGGAAATATGCCTCCGGCGGGGAGAGAACAAAAAAACAGTCCCGTCCTTGCTCGAGCGAGATTCTTTTTGAAAAAACCATCAGCACCTAGTCGCTTAGTTCGCGTTGGCGAGTCGCGCCGAACTCAAAATGGCGACGCGGCCAGTCGGTCCATCACCCCCGCCGGAAGAGCGAGCCGAGCACACCTCCCGATACGCCACGCGCGCGGTTGACGCGCCGCAATTGGTCCAGTTCACCCTTGTCGAGCCAGATCCCGCCGCACTCGGCGCACTCGTCGATCTTGACGTGCTCCGCGTGCTTCTCCGTTAGGTCGGCACCGCAGCGGGGGCACTTGTTCTGGTGAGCCTTCCGCTCGGCCCTCTTGCGCTCGACGTCCAACTTCACCCGCATCTCGTGGATGATCTCGAGGTTCTGTCGGGCGAAATACTCGTCTTCGTTCTTGCTCGGCTTTTCATCCGTCGGCACGGTCTCTCCGGACGCACTAAAGAGAATATATCAGACGATTTTCGCGAGCAGCGTACAGATTTCACAAAGAGGAGGCGCGTAGTTGCGCTCGGGATCCGTCGATTCACTCGAAGAGTGACTGAATTACTCAGATGGGTGTCAAGAAAAACCCCGCAGTGGGCGGGGTTTTTCTGCTTCGAAGCGATCCCCTCGCGCCGCGCTATCGAGTCACGCTTCCGAAGAAAATATCCAGGTTGATCGGCGGCAGCCCGTAGAACTTCCCGACTCCGGTCCATGCAAACGCGGCACTCGTGGGGAGCGAAACGATCCCGTTGTAGTCGCCGATGAAGGGCCTGAAGCCGGACGGGGCGCTGCTTGGCACTCCGTAGAGCCCAGGATCGAAGCCGGTGCGGGTAACGCGCTGCGTCGTGAAGCTCGCGCCGCCGTCGGTGCTCTGTCCGTAGGTGATATCGACCTGGCCGACGCTGTTATAGCTCCGGTCATCCGAGATAAAGTCGATTCGTCCGCTCGTGCGTTCGATGCTCATCTCGACGTTCAGTCGGTCGCCGCTAGCGCCGGGAGCCATTTGCTTAATCCTCCATTTAGTCGGAATACTCACGCTGTCGGCCGGTGCGAATGCGAGAAACAGTTGCGCCTTCCCTCCAACGATGTCGGCGTAGGCCACGTACAGCCGGTTTCTGGTCGGATCGAACGCGGGAACCGGATATGAGCCAGGCCCTCTGAATTGATTGCCAGAGGGAGAAGGCGGGTTGAAGCAGAAAGGTGGAAACAGACAGACGGGATCGTTGAATGTTGCGAACTGGACGGGGGCACTCCACGACAGCCCGTCGGAAGACTCGCTCACGTACATCACGGTTCCCTTTCCTCCCTGTACGCCGTTGTCGAACGTGAGGTACGCATGGCTTCCGTTGCCGTTCGTAACGATACGTGCGTCCTGATTGTTTCGAACCGTGCTGGCGGTGATTTGGGCGGGAGGGGAGAAGGTATTGCCGTGGTCCGAGGACACGGCAACAAAGATGGGCGAGTTGGACCCGTTGCCGTGAAACTGCGCCCAGGCGATGTAAATGCGTCCGTCAGTAGGATCGATCCACATTGACTCGTGGTCCTGAAACTGACCTGTCGACCCTTTGGTAACGCCGGTCGCATCAAATTGGGCGACGACGGTCAACGGATCGGCTTTCCCACCCTTCTGCCACGTCCTTCCTCCGTCCAATGACTTACTGAGGAGCAGTTGAGCCTGGAGACTGCCGGAGCCGGTAGCGCGATACGTATAGCAGGCGTAGTACGCGACGCCGTACTTGTCAAATGCCACCGCTGGATCGCCCCCGAAGTCGCCGGTACCGGTCGCCGTCGTATCGCCTGGGGTGTTCGTGTACTTGGTTATCCCAGGCAAAAAGCCATTTGGAACTGTGGGTGTCCAAGTCTTGCCCCCGTCAAACGACGCATTGACCGCACAGCCATCGTTGTAGTTCCAGTCGTTGGCGCCTACGACAAAGTTTTGCGGGTTGTTCGGGTTAACGGCGATGGGAGTTTCGTTCTGAGCCGTCGTATCGTTTCCCACATCGACTACCGTCGCACCGGACAGAGCCAACTGGGCGCCGCGAACAGCACCAGGACCAGTTGGGCGGTCTGAACGACTCTCGTCGCAGGCGGCAACGACAAAAACGGCCAGCAGCGCTAAGCAAGGGACATAGGGGCGCATTGTAAACTCTCCGCAATTGTGTGACGAATCCTTGATCGGGAGCGAAATGGCGAAGATGAGCGCCCTGTCGTCGCGTGTCCGTGATCTAAGGGAATTCGAGTGTGAACGTATTCTTCACATCGGCTCAGGTTTGCGCAATCCCGAGACCCAAACGTGGGGCTAACTATGTACGATTCCAGACCGTTAGCGCGCGAACCAATACGTAGCCTTCACCAGGAAGACGTTGCTTGGGCGTCCGAAGATCCCTCTCGTTTCGCGGCTCGTCCGAAACTCACCGTCAAGCGGCAAAAAGTCTTCCCGCTGCTGCTGCCACACGAAAAAAAGAGCCGAGCCGGGCCGATATTCCCAACGCATTACCGCATTCCCCCGGAGCGAGTGAGTGCGAAAATCCGGATTGCTGATCGAGAATGCGGGTGAGTTACCGGCCCCATCGGGATTCACCGTATACGACTGAGTCCTTCCTGTCGTAGGATCGGGCACTGCTGTGATCGTGCTTCCGTTGTCGCGTCCGTAGACGACGTACTGCTGCGTTCCGGGTTTCGCCAGCTCCTTGAAACCCTTGAAGCGACCCGCCGAAGCGAAAGGCTGCGCGTAGAGCTGGAACGAAAGAAGGGGACTGAGGGTCCACTCGACGCGAGTCGTAGCGGATAGCGTCGTCTGGAACAGATCGCTAAAAACGTATCGATCTCCGTATGTCGTGGTCGCCAACGCGTCCGTCGTACGCTGGACGAACTGAATCGTGTTGTGGAGGAGCGTAATGTCGGGCGATACGGTCACGTGGATCGACGAGCCCGGCCGCATGTCCAGACCCAAGTTCACCTCCTTCGAGTAGCCGTGGGCCGCGTCGACATAGTAGACAGCCAATAGATTGTACGACACGACCGACCGCTGGCTCGTAACGAGCTGGCTCCGCATTCCGTACTGCGTCGGCTGCCGCCCGCGTGGTCCTCCGCGCGTGAGACGATCGTCGATCGCGCCCGGATCGTATTCGGTCCTCGCGTACCAGGACCACAGGTTCGTGAAGTTGATGGACGCCTGGTTGAAAAAGCTCGTCCAGATTTTATCGCCGCCGTAATTCCAGGCGTGATTGGTACCTGCCTGCACGGTGTAGCTTCGGAGAAACTTTCCCGGGTCGTAGTTGTTGTAGGAGCCGGAGGCGCCAACGTTCCGGTAATCGACGCGCCCCATGAATCCGAGGTCGTTGACCTCGAACCCTGGGCTGATCGACTTCGCCGTGGCCGAGAATGACCAGTCCCCAAACTTGTTGAGGCCGAGCTTGGTCGAGTAGCCGGAGAGCGAATTAGCGGCGCTATCGACCGCGAGGTAGCTGGCGTCGGGGCGCTGGTAATACCGGGCACTCGATCTCTCAGCGTTTTTAACGACGGTCGTCGATCCCTGAATGAGCGACCTGGACAGCGCACCCGTGAGCTGCCATTGCTGGTTTGACCAGCGATGATCAAAGTCAACGCTCCCGACGTCCGCGCTGGAGCGCAGCAAATTCTTGAATGCCGTGTCGCTCAAGTTGCGATTCACCGCGGTTCCACCAACTCCGATGAGCGTTTGTCCTCGGCGAAAGTCGCGGCGAACCCGTCCGGCGAAATAATTGGTGAGCGGTTCGACCGGTGTCGTCGACTCGACGTTCGACGCATCGATCGCCCGCGCTCTCTCCTCGGCAGTAACCGCGTTTAGCAAGCCGACCGTCCACGCTCCTACTTTACCGGTCAGCTTACCGGCGCCCAGAATCGTCGTCGCGTTCGGCGCATTTACGAACTTTGCGTCGACGAAACGCTGTGGCGACCTCCCGATCCTCCGGGAGTAGAAGATCTGCTGCGAACCGTACGACGGTCCGCCGTGGATGCTTCCGATGTTGAAGATGTTCGCGCCCTCGACGAAGAAAGGGCGCTTCTCCGGGAAAAAAGTTTCGTAGGCCGAGAGGTTCACTACTGCCGGGTCGACTTCCACCTGTCCGAAGTCGGGATTGACTGTTGCGGTGAGCGTGAGGCCGCTGGGAAGGCCGTATTTGAGATCGAGGCCCGCCGACGGTTTCGTGTCGTTCGCTCGATAAAACGGATTTGCCGGATCACCCGACGCGCGTGTGAGCTTGCCACTAGCGTACGGCACTATCTCGAGACGATGCGGAGTGGGAATGTCGACAATACCCGCAAGATCGCCCTCGAAAGAGACAAAGCCTGGATCGGTTTGCTTCCACGGAGACCAGCTATCGCGCTCGTTCCGACGCGCGACATCCCGCATGACCTGGAATCCCCAGATCCGCTCGGCGCCCTTCTGGACCGAGCCGAAACGGAGCTGCGAGAATGGAATCCTGTATTCAGCTGTCCAGCCGAGGGAATCGACTGTGGTCGCTACCTCCCACACTGCGTCCCAGTTAATGTCCTCACGCTGGTCATCGAACTCCAGGACGTCCTTCTGCACGTTCCGTGGATTCACCGAGAACCGGAACGACGTCCGCCGATCGTGGTAGGAGTCGATCATCACGTGAACCCAATCGGAATAGATCCCCGATGCATCGCGACGTGCGAGCTGGGCTGCGATCGAGTCGGGGTGCGCGTCGAACATACGCACACCGACGTAGATGGCCTCATCGTCGTAGAGAACCCGGACTTCAGTTGGAGCAGTCGGCTTGCCTCCCACGTTCGGGTAGCTCTGGGTGAAATCGCCAGAGGGAATGGCCGTGGCCCACGCGCGTTCGTCCAATCGGCCGTCGATGTTGATCGGGCCAGTGGTACGGGTCGCGCTGATGAGGCGATTAGAGGCCGACGGCGGAGTCGGTGTTGGAGAGGCGGTCGGCGCGGCCGTCGGCTGTCCGGGATAGGTAGGGTTTTGAGCGGCTGCTGGCTTTGCAGCAGCTAGGATCGCAAGCGCGGCGCACCAACAGAGACGATCGATAATCACGACGATACAACGGGTTGAGTGGCGTGCGGGCCCTTGTTTCCTCAGCAATTAGATACCACCACGGTTGTAGGGTTTGCGTGCGCCAACTGCCCGATCGAACTGGATCTGATCTATAGGAGCGAGCGGATCCAGCCGCCGTCCACTGCGATCGAACTACCCGTGATGTAGCTCGCGCGTTCCGAGGCGAGAAACGCGGCAAGGGCCGCGAATTCGCGCGGCTCGCCGAGCCGGCGCATCGGTATCTCTTTTTCCCACTTGGTGAAAGTGTCCTCCGCGGAAGCGCCAGATCTTTGGCTGGCGCCACGAGCCAGTTGCTCGACGCGATCCGTGCGGGTGTACCCGGGCAGAATGTTGTTCACCGTCACGTTGAACGACGCCACTTCATTTGCGAGCGTGCGTGCAAATCCGGTCACCGCAGCGCGCAAGCTGTTCGAGAGCATCAGGCCATCGATGGGCTGCTTGACCGCGATCGAGGTCACGTTGAGAATCCTTCCCCACCGCCGCTCCTTCATTCCCGGCAGGACGGCCTGCGCAAGACCAACCGCGCTCGTGAGGAGCAGTCGGGTGGCGGAGTCCCACATCTCGGGCGTCAGGCCTTCGAACGTTCCGCTTGGGGGCCCGCCCGAGTTTGTGACGAGGATGTCAACCTTTCCGAACTTCTCGAGCGCCGTTTTGGCGACGCGGTCGATCCCCGACTGCTCCGAAACGTCGGCGGCAACATCGATGACGGTGACCCCGGAGCTTTTGCGGATCGATTCCGCCGTCTGACGCAGCGCCTCCTCTCCCCGAGCGCACACGACGAGGTTGGCTCCCTCCGCTGCCAGCTCTTCGGCGACCGCGCGGCCAAGTCCTCTGCTGCTCGCCGACACCAACGCGATCTTGCCGCTAAGACCCAGGTCCAATGTCAGCGCCTCAGATAGTCGTCTGACTTGTCGAGCCAATCCTGCCGCGGCGGGCTGAACACATCAACATCAAGGGTTTCTTCGAGCGCCTCGGCTTTGTGCGGCACCTTGGAAGGGATGAGCAGGACTTCGCCGGCCCGAACGGTGATTTCCTCGGCCTCGTCTTCACCGATCCAGAACTTGAGCGCGCCCTCTAGGATGTAGGTGAGCTGCTCGTTTTCGTGCGAGTGCTTGGGTACTATGCATCCTTTCTTCAGGTACACGTGCGCCAGCATCATGCGATCGCCCGTAATCAGCCGGCGCTCAAGCATGTCGGAGACGCGCTCCTTCTTCATCGAGTCCCAACGATAGAAAGTGCATTCGCCGTTGGCAGCCATTAGCGCTCCTTTCTTCCGGTCACCGGGTCGTAGCTTCGTGATCGTACACCACTCGACCACCAACGATGGTGTATTGGATTTTGGCGTCGCGGATCGTCTCGGGCGCGATCTTGGTGAGATCTCGATCGATTACCACGACGTCAGCGAGCTTGCCCGGCGCCAGCGAGCCCTTGTCGCTCTCCTCAAACGATGCATATGCACCTCCGGTAGTGTAGGCGCCGAGCGCATCCTCAACCGTGATCTTCTGTTCGGGGATCCAGCCACCAGGGTGCTTGCCGTCCAGGGTCCGTCGCGTAACCGCTGCATAGATTCCCTCAAGCGGTGTCGCGGGCGCAACGGGCCAGTCACTGCCGAATGCCAGCCGCGCCTGGGTATCCCTTAGAGCGCGAAACGCGTAGGTAGTCCGCGCGCGCTCGGGACCGATCACTTTCTCCGCCCATCTTCCGTCGTCGATTGCATGATACGGCTGCATGCTCGCGATGACGCCCAGCCGGCCGAAGCGCGCGATATCGGGTGGCGCGATGTGCTGCGCGTGCTCCATCCTGAAGCGCCTGTCGCGCGGGCCATTCTCGCGCTCTACCCACTCGAAGATGCCGAGCTGAATATTGATGGCTCGGTCCCCAATGGCGTGGACGATCACGTGCAGGTTTGCCTTGTCGGCGTTGGATGTCCACGAATAGAGATCCGCGGGCGTGTTCACAAGGAGTCCGCTGTCCTTGGGCGCATCCGTGAATGGCCGCATCATCGCCGCCGTATGGGACCCGAGCGAGCCATCGACGAATCCTTTGAGGCCGCCGATGCGAAGCCAGGAGTCGCCGCGCCCGCGCGCTCGCACCGTGTCACGCAGCCGCTCCCAGGTCGAGAGTGGCACGGCCGCGTAAATACGCGTACGCATGGTTCCGGCGCGGTGCGCCCGCTCGAATACGGCGAGGTCCTCCCACGTTCCCATGTGATCGACCGATGTCACGCCGCGCTCGCTCGCGTACGTCATCGCGGCATCGAGCGCGCGATCGAGCATCGCTGGAGCGGGCTCCGGAACCGCCTTGTCGATCAGCTCCTGCGCGTTGTCTTTGAAGATTCCACTAGGCTGTCCTGAGGCGTCGCGGACGACCGTACCGCCAGGCTTGTCGCCGCCCGACAGCGGCACTTGGGCCAAGCGCATCGCGGCGGAGTTGGCGAGCGCCATGTGCCCATCAAGTCGGTTGATCCACACCGGATTGTTCGGTGTGACGGAGTCAATCCAGGAGCGCTCGGGCAACTCACCGCCCCAGTTCTCGTGATCCCAGTCGCCTCCGGTTATCCATGTTCCCGCCGGGACGGTCGCGGCGAATGTCTTGAGCCGGGCGATGAATTCCGCCGGAGTTTTCGCGTCGCGGAGCTGTACCGATGCGAGGTTCAACCCGCCCGCTAGAAAATGAACGTGGGAGTCGATGAATCCGGGCACAACCATGCCGCCAGCAGCATCTATGACCCTTGTTTGCGCTGAGACTCGGCTCTCTATCTCCGACGTCCGACCCACCGCGACGATCCGATCGTTGCTGAGGGCAACTGCCTCCGCCCACGGTTTATCCGGCTCCCCAGTCCAGACGACGCCATTCACGATCGCGACGGTAATGGGCTGCTGGCTGGTTGTCATCGTCGTCGCGCAGGCGAGGAAGAGGGCGCAAATCGAGAAAGGCAGGTAGAGGCGCACCGCCAAAGCTAGCGAAAATCTTCCTGAGTGAGAGAGCTCTTCCCCAGGACCTTGCCGTCCCGATCCTCGATCCAGACGTCGAGGCGCGACGTTCCGCGCGTGACCTCCGGATGCGCACCTAAATCAAGAACCTTGACGGCGGTGTCAGCAGGGATGTCGAGCGTGCGAGCGGACGTGGATCCCGGCTTCCCATCGATCGCAACGATCCGCCACTTGAGCGCAGCGGCCGGAAATGCTGAGTGAAGATCGTTGACGATGTGAAGCGCGAGCGGCTTGTCACGGTTGTCTATCTGATATTCGATGCTCGGCAGGACCGGCTGCATAGCGCTGGCGAGTGCAGAATATCCGGGCTTCGCCCTTCTGAAATAGTCGACGACCGACCAGGTGATGGACGGCCAGTCGTCGACGAACATGAACTGGTAGATCCCCGTGCTGCCCTTCCACTTGGCGCGCCGAAAAATCTCGGTGGCGAAGCGCGTCAACTGCGCCTGATAGCGCTGCGAGTCGGTGATCAGATCTTCGAGGGTCAGTCCCGGCTGCACCTTCGCGATGTCGAATGTCATCGCCGGCTGAAAGTCATGGAACATCCAGAGGTCCCAGCGCCCGACGTCTTTAAGAGAGAGGGCGCTTTCCGGCAGCATCGCGTGCAGCGTCTCGAGCCCCGGCAGTGCCTGTGCGCCGTATTCGGTGATGAAGGGCTCTTTCGGCAGGTTCGAATAATCGCCGACCTTACCACCGTACCAACCGGGGTACACGTGACCATCCCCGGTGCCCGAGTCGCGATGTCCGACGCGCGAGGAATCGAGACGCCGCACCAGCGCCACCAGGGCGTTGTCGAGATCGAGATTCTGACGCTGATCCTTCTTCTGCATCCAGAACATGGCGTAGGGTGACTCGTTGTGCATCGACCACGCGATGATCGAAGGATGGCTCGCGAACCGGTCAATCATGTCGCGCGCCTGGCGCAAAACTTCGGCGTGGAAGGCCGGATCGTCGGTATACCCCCATTGCAGAGGGAAATCCTGCCACACCATGATTCCAGCGGAATCGGCGGCGTCATAGAACTCGGGCCGCTCCAAGTGCGCGTGGACCCGGACGGTATTGAGGTTCGCCGCCAGCATCATGTCGATGTCGCGAGCGTACCACTGCCGGTCCGCCTGTGACAACCACTGCGTGCTGATGTAGTTGGTGCCGCGCGGATATATACGCGTCCCGTTGAGCCACCAGACCCAGGCGCTGTCGTGGGTGATCGAGCGTATTCCGAACACGGTGCTCGCACTGTCGAACGATTGGACGGTGTCTGCACTCGATGTCAGCTTCGACTTGAGCGTATAGAGATTCGGCCGTCCGTAGTCCCACGACCACCAGAGCGCGGGTTTGTCTATACGCAGCTCGGTCCTGAAGCGTGATTCGCCCGGCGGGGCGACGACCGGGAGTTTCAAGCGAGCGTGGTTATAGCTCTGAAAATTCCTGGCGGAGATGTCGCCGGACAGAAGCGCGCGGGCGGTGTCCGATGCCCAGTTGCGCACAGTCGCTTCGATCACCAGGCGAGCCGAAGCCTCGCTCACATCCAGACTCGTCACGTTCATGCGCACCAAATCCAATCCCGCGCTTTCGCGAAGCGCTATGCCTCGAAGAATTCCGCCAGTCGAGCGTTCCTGCCCGTGAGCCGATGTCGCTCCGGGACGGGTGTCGTGATAGAGGAAGATTCCCTTTACCTGGTTCTGCTGCTTGGGCCACGAGATCGGATAGCGCGCCGACATGTCGAATGGGAGCTCGGGCGCGGAGACTTTGATGGCGATAAGATTCTTCCCCGCGTGCACGAATGACGTGACGTCGAGCGACCAATTCTGAAAGTAGCCCTCGTGGCCGCCCACCCGCGCGCCATTCACGAACACCTCGGCGATGTAGTCAACCATGTCGAGATCGAGAATCGCGCGAGTCCCGGCGGTGGGCCGCCAGTCAAAAGAGCGCCGAAACCAGACAGTGCCTCGCCAGTCCAGGCCACCTTCGGGATCGATCGGCCAGAGGTCGCCCGGACTGCCTGAGTTCGAGGATCCCTTGTCAGCATTTATCGGGTAAGAATCGGATCCTTGCAGAAACCAGTTCGACGGCAGTCGCATTACCGGCCAGGTCGTGTCGCGGACCGTCGAATCTGCAAACGATGTCGCGCCATTGTTGGGCAAGAATCGCCATTCGCCCGCGAGGTCAAGTGTGCGGCGAGTTGCAGGCAACTGGGATGCGGGCGGTGATGTGAGCTGGGCCGAGGCGCTGGACGCGAAAACGGCTGCCAATAGCACAATACCGAGGCGTCGGCGGGGGAGCTGTCCCGTAGGCAGAGAGCGATTACTGATGAGGTGTCGGAAGGCTTTCACAATCGTCTAAGTGGAAAGGCCTGAATCAGTTACGGTGAGCGAAAAACCTGATTGACGGCCTAACGGTGATTATAACGTGGTGTATAACGATAGGCCGGCGGCACTTACTAGTGCTTCCGGATGATCTCCGTTTAAAGGCAAATCCATCGAAAGGTGGAGACGCAAAGCACCGTGGCTAAAGTCGATCCTGAGATCGGCCATGCTGGACGCGCTTCCAAAGAGAGTGCATCCATGGCTGAAACACAACTCCGCTCGCGTTCCGACATCCGCAGCCGCTTCGCACGTCGGGCCGCCAATAAATTCGCCCGCTTTGCGCTTTTGGCTGCTGGCGCCCTAACGTCGGCTGCCTGCGCGGGAGATGCCACTTCGCCGGACGGCGCCGGCGCGAATGCTCGGAACGGAGGCCCTCCGGTTGAGCCGTTGCCAACCCCCGCGCCCGCCATTCCGGTGACCGGGAATCCCATCGCGGGCGCGACATTCTGGCTCAACCCGACCTCAAACGCGAAATCGACGGCGGATTCCTGGCGCGCCAGTCGCCCGGCTGACGCCGCGCAAATGGACAAGATCGCGGCCGGCTCCGAGGCGCAGTGGTTCGGCGGATGGAGCGGAGACATCTTCACCGCAGTCAGCGCCGCGGCCAATACCGTATCGGCCGCCGGAGCGGTTCCCGTCTTTGTCGCCTATGACATCCCGCAGCGTGATTGCGGCGGGCTCTCGGGTGGAGGCGGCGCCAACGCTGACGCGTACAGGACGTGGATCTCGGCTTTCGCGAACGGTCTAGCGGGTAGGAAGGCGGTGGTGATTCTCGAGCCCGACGCGCTCACCCAGATGGACTGTCTTTCCGCCGCTGATCAGGCGACGCGTGTGAGCCTGATTCAGTACGCGGTGAGCGCGCTAAAGGCCGCCAGCAGCAGCGTAGCAGTTTATCTCGACGGTGGTAACCCAGCCTGGAAATCGCCGAGCGATCAGGCGGCGAGATTGACCCGCGCGAACGTGGGCGCGGCCGATGGTTTTGCGCTCAACGTGTCGAACTTCCAGTACACGTCGAGCAACATCGCGTTCGGCAGGTCGGTTTCGGCGCTCGTTGGCGGCAAGCACTTCGTGATCGACACAAGCCGGAATGGTCTCGGCCCAACGTCCGACAACCAGTGGTGCAATCCCATGGGACGTGCGCTCGGGGCGCCCCCCACCACCCAGACCGCGGATCCGCTGGTTGATGCTTACCTGTGGGTCAAGGCCCCCGGCGAATCTGACGGTTCATGCAACGGTGATCCTGCAGCCGGGGTGTGGTGGCCCGATTACGCTCTGGGCTTGGCGCAGCGCGCGCTGTAACCACAAGCATGTAACTAACGGGCAGAGCTAGTCGAAATGCGCGGACAGGAAAGGGTGACCGCGCAGGTTGTAGACTGCGGACTCGAGGATCAATGCGGCAGTGTTCAGGCTGGCATCGCCTGTCGGCCGAAGCGTGCCTTCATAGACGCCCGCGCCCCAACCGCGGCCGGGAATCGCCGCGCCCTGGACCGCCTGTAGTGCCGTAAGCGTGTACGGGGTGGGAAGCAAAGCATGCCAGGCGAATGCGGCTTTTGAGCTCAGCCAGCGTGGACTGTCGACGTAACCCCGCGCTGCCGCATCATCGACTACGAACGAGCGACCCTGCCGGTAGACGTCGTAGTAGTAGAAATAGTATGGCGGATCTGGAAGGGCGTCTTCGCTGACCATCGTGATCGTGCCAGTCGACTTGTATCTGGCCTCCTGAGCGGCGAGTACCCGCCAGGCTTGCTGCCTAAGTTCCGGCGAATACCAGCCGGTCTCCATGCCCATCATTATGTATGGCTCGCTGGTGATCCTTTCATCGCCGCGCTTATCGGCGATGATCGATACTCCCAGCACGTTCACAGGAAGCGCATTCAATCGCGCATCGAGCGCTTGTTCCGCACGGAACCCCCACAGAGCAAGCCCTGCGGCGGCGTACTGCTCGTAACCTATCCGGCCTTCCTGAAACGCGCGGAGCCGTCCCGTTCTCGGCTCCAGCTCTGCCCCTTGCAGGTAACCGTCACTGATCAAGCGCGACATGTTGAGCCGTTTCACGATCGCAGCTGCCTGTGCCGCGAACTGTGGCTGATTCACAGCCAGAATTCGAAGCCATGTGAGCAATCGACCGACATCGGTCGCCGACCAGCCGAATCCCTTCGATGAGAGGCGCTGGCTCCGATCGATCATTCTCCCGGTTTTGGAGTCGTACGATTTGTTGAACGCGGCTCCATCGAACAGGTCCATCGTCGAAAGCGTCGCGAGCGCCCGCTGCGTGCGCTGGTTATAAACGGGGTCCCTTATGAGGCCAAGCTCGTGCGCTGAGTAGGTCGCTGCAATCGTGCTCGCAACGTCCCAGAGCGTCACGTACTGATAGGTGTCGTGTGCGCGGGCGAGGCCGGTCGAGGGCTGGTAGTTCCGGTCTACGAAGGCCCACGCGATTGTCGCTGCGTTGAGATAAAGCTGGCGCTCATCGAGCGTGGCGCCAGTCGAGGTTGCCGCGGACTCGGGTGTACTGGACGCGATCGGCAACGGCGTGGGCGGCACCGGCGTTTTGGCCGGTCGTGAGGGCGTACTCCCGTTGCGTTGGGCATCGACGCTCGTAGCGCCCGCGAGCGCCGCGACGAGTGCTATGGCAGAGATTAGTGGGTTAATTCGCATGTGGCGGTGAAGAATCGTGTAGAATCCCCACTATCTATGCAGGAATTCTGCCGCCCTCCTAGATCATTGCCGGACTTGAGCTTCCACATTTCTCGCCGTGCGTTGATCGAGGCGATTCGTGGCGATTTACACTCCCAAAGGTACGAATCTGGCATACCCACACCGAGGCTCATGGGCAACGTGCTTGGGGCTGGACGAAGACCGGCTCCGATCACGCATTGATGAGCTGAGCGAACTACCAACTGAGAGAAGAAAAATGAGACTGAAATCACATCGGAATGCGGTAATCGCGCTGGCAGCTTTTGCGGGTCTGGCGACCGCGGCCCGGACAGCGGAAGCGCAGATGCCACCGCTCCATCCTTCGTTTTACGGCTCGACCGAGTTCGACACCCGGCACAGCCAGTTCTACCTCCTCGGCATGTACGTCGGAATGGGAGGGCTCGGGTGGTCGCCGTATTTCAACATCAACGGCTACGCCCTTCACTACCGGCCCATTGTGGGTAGCACTGCGACTCAGACGCTGAGCGCGATTGCGCCTACTATTGGGCTCGCCTACGCCGCTCCCAGCGGCGGAGTCTCCTTCGGTGTCGGGTACGCCTGGGTTAACAACCCGGATGTCGGGGCGCCCGGAGCCGAGGCGGGTGGCAAGAACGGCGTGACAGCCAGTTTCGGTGCGTATCAGAACGGCACCGGCAGGCGGCCGCTTCACACTCAACTGCTCTCGAATTACAACTTCGGCAGCCAGTACCTCTGGGCCCGCGGGCGTGCGTCCGTTCCGTTCGGTTATTCGCTGGCACACCCGGCACGAATCGGCGCGGAAGTCGTAGGCCAGGGCGGCGGCAAGGATGGGCGAAAGAGCAATTCGTTCCAGTTCGGACCAACGCTCGAGTACGCGTGGACTCCGCAGTTCCGAACGACCGGAGCTGTGGGCTATAAGTCGGTTGGCGGTCCGAGCTTTCCCAGCAGAGAATCAGCTGCGTACCTGAAACTCGAGTTCTCGCTGTCGCCGTGACGAATTGACCGACCTTGCATAAAATGAAACCCCCGGGGAATTCGGGGGTTTTGTTTTTTTTGACTCCGGGTCAATCTGAGCGGTCGCCCACACCAAGTCGGAGCTCAAGCATTTTCTCGAGTTGCCCCCTCACGTGCGACCACTCTTCACCTAGGCTCGTGCCCCCTCGCTGGAACTGTGGAGCCGATTGAACGTAAGGGCCAATCTCTTCCGGTATCCGCCCAACGCGATCGTGTGACACCCAGATCTCCGGGGTCGAGTCCGTTGTGCTGGAGTGTCATCGGCTCGAGACCGACCAAGCGTCCTTCGAGAACCACGGGCACGAGGGTAGAACGGGGCGGTGCCACTAGCCCGCAGGTGGTCGGGTAGTCGGAGCGGGAACGAGCGGCGCGAGCGGAACGACGGGGTGCTTCAGATGGAATCCGGTCGCCTCCTGATATGCTCGCGCGACCGCCAGCAGCTTCGGCTCCTCGAAGAGCCCACCCAGGAAAGTAAGAGAAACCGGAGTGCCGTCATCTCGGAACCCGTTGGGAACGATCACGGCGGGATGTCCGGTCAGATTAGTTGCGACCAGCTGCGAGAGATTCGCGACACCGGTTGGCGTCACGATCACATCGACTGTGCGCATAAGATCGTCCCATTTTTGAATCGCGATCGATCGCAGCCGGTTGGCATTGACGTAGTCGACAGCCGGAATGAAGCGCGACGTGCGAAACGAGTTCGGCCAATCGAATTTTCCCTGCTGGACTAGCTCCTTGTCGCGCTCCGACCTCGTGAGCTCGTCGAAGGACGCGGCCGCTTCCGCGCTCAGAATTATCCGCAGCGCGTCGTACGGAAGATTGGGCAACTCAACCGGTAGCAGGTTGATTCCGAGCCCTTTGAACACGTCGAGCGCGGCGTCGTCAAAACTCTTTGTCGCATGGAGCGTACGTTTGGCGTCGTTCGGGTCGGTGAGGGGCGTATCGAACGCGGATTTCACGTAGCCGATCCGCAACTTCTTGGGCGACAGGTGGGCGTTCCAGTGATACCCAGCCGGGATGACGCTGTTGTCATGACCGTCCGGCCCGTAGATGGCGTCGAGCACGATCGCGCAGTCCTCCACGCTTCGGCAGATGGGACCGAGCTTGTCCATCGTCCACGAGAGCGCCATCGCCCCGGTGCGCGGGACCCGGCCAAAGGTCGGACGGAGCCCAGTGGTGCCGCAACGCGTCGAGGGCGAGGATATCGATCCGAGCGTCTCGCTCCCGATCGAGAACCCGACCAGTCCGGCGGCCGTGGCTGAGGCGGGACCAGCGGACGATCCGCTCGAGCCCTGATCCACCTTCCACGGATTTTTCGTCGTCGCTGCAAACCAGACGTCGCCCTGCGCCAGTTCGCCCAGCGTCAGCTTCGCCACGAGCACTGCCCCGGCGGCGTCAAGTCGCTCAACGACAGTGGCATCGGCCTCAATGATCTGCTCCTTGAAGGGCGCGGCCCCCCAAGTCGTCTTGTAACCGCGGACGGCGAGAAGATCTTTCGCGCCCCACGGGATTCCGTGAAGAGGTCCGCGATAATGTCCGCCTCTGATCTCGGCGTCCGCCGCATGCGCCTGCTGGAATGCGCGATCTTCGGTGAGAGTAATCACGCATCGGAGAACCGGATCGTATCTCTTGAGTCGCGCGAGATACATTTGCGTGAGTTGGAGCGAACTGACGCGCCTCCGACGCACCAGCTCCGACAACTCGGTCACCGGAAGGAATGCGAGGTCGTCGAGATCAGCAGGTAGGGCGCGGTGAGCAACCTTGCTTCTCACCATCGGTTGTCGCGTCGGGGGCGAGATTTTTTTCCCGGGCGGCCGTGGGTCGAACACGATGGCGGGGCTCACGGAGTTCGGCAGCGACACCTTGTGCAAAGCCTCTATCCGCTGTTCCTGCTGCTTGAGCCCATCGAGCATAAGCTCGCGTTCGGCCGGATCGAAGTGGATGCCCGCGACTTCCTCGGCACTGGCGATCGTATCAACAGTGATGTCCGCGCCCGCAGCGATCTTCGCCCACAACACGCCCGGAAAGAGCGTCGAGCCGAGCCCAACCCCCGCGAAGTAGCCCATGAACGAACGCCGGTCGACTGTAGGGCCCATGCTTATAGCTCCTCGTCCTGTTTGGTCGAGCGTCCACAACCCGTAAAGCGATGTTGTCGTGACGTCCCTTATCTAACGCGGGGGCCGCCCGCCGCTAGAGCTGCGATTTGGAGAAAGCGGGGACCCCATCAAACTCCTGGAGCTTCTCAACGTGCATCCAGCGGTGCCGCGCGCCAAGCAAGCCGAGCAATGCAAGAATCTCGACGTCTGCAAGAACGGCCGCTTCGTCGCGGAGCACGAATCTGCAGCGGAAATGATCGACGAGCGATACCCGCCGTCCGTTCGAGGGAAAAACCATCGCCCCGCGATTCGTGATCATCTGCAGCTTGAGGGGGGATGGTTTGAGCATCTGCTCCAAGCCTGCCGCCAATTTCGAGGGATTGAGATCGGACTCGATGTAGACGTCTAGTCCGGTCACGCGCCGGCTCTCCGCCGGGACCGCGTTCACTCCGAGCTGCGCTGGCGGGAGCTCGATCTGCCGATAGTCCTTTGGCGGGCTGACCTTCGAGTGCTGGCCGAGGTTCGCGATCACGGCTTGGGTGAATTCGGTCGTTGTCGCGGGCTTCTCCACCCCGATCATGTCGCTGGTGCGGATTCCGCTCTCGAGGGTGACGAGCACAGCTTGCTCGACGTCGTTCGCCGCTTTGCCTTCGCCGACGTGCCGCAGCATCATCGCCGCACTCAGGATGAGCGCTGTCGGATTGGCCTTGTTTTTTCCGGCGATATCCGGTGCCGAGCCGTGAACCGCCTCGAAGATTGAGACGTCGTTGCCGATGTTCGCGGACGGGGCGAAGCCGAGGCCGCCGGTCAGACCCGAAGTGAGATCGCTCAGGATGTCGCCATTCATGTTCGTAGTGACGATGACGTCGAACTGCTCGGGGCGCATGGCGAGCTGGTGCGCACAGTTGTCAATCAGGATGTGCTTTGACTCGACCGAGGGGTACCGCGGAGCGAACTCTTCGAAGGTGTGTTGAAGCAATCCTTCGGTGAGTTTCATGATGTTCGCCTTGGTTGCGCAATGCACGCGCTTTCGACCCTCAGCGAGCGCGAACGCGAATGCGAGCTTGATGATCTTCTCGCATCCTTCGCGCGAGATCAGCTTGAGCCCTTCGGCCACCCCGGGCGTCTGCATGTACTCGATGCCCGCATAGAGGTCCTCGACGTTTTCGCGGACGATTACGATATCGAGCTTGCGTCCGGTGAAGGCGGTCTGCACGCCCGGCAGTTCGCGGACCGGTCGGATGTTGCCATAGGTCTCGAAGAGGGTGCGGAGCGTGACGTTCGCGCTTCTGTTGCCGTGGCCAATCGGGGTCTCGAGAGGGCCTTTGAGAACAACGCGGGTGCGCTCTATCGAGTCGATCGTTTCCTTGGGGATCCCTGTGGCGATGCCTTTCTCAAACGCACGTGCTCCAGCCTCACATTTCTCGAATTCGACGGCGACGTTGGTAGCCTCTATCACCTTGAGTGCGGATTCGACGACCTCCGGTCCGATTCCATCGCCCGGCAGGACGGTTATCTTTCGTTTTGCTGGTGTCATCAGGGGAACTTAATCCCTTTGGGAAGTCGTTTAAGTCGCGCGCGTAGCTCAGTTGGATAGAGCGTCGGCCTCCGGAGCCGAAGGTCGTGGGTTCGAGTCCCGCCGCGCGCACTAATTCTCCCGACCTGGTCTTTTTGACCTTGGGATCGATGGCTCGAGCAGCTGGCGGAATCCTTTGGAGCGCTACGCTCGCTTGGCCTTAGCTCCCTAAAGCGGGCTCGCCGCTACGCCGTCTTGAGCGCCTGACCCACCTGAGTGAGCGACTGCCGGGCGTCCCCGAACAGCATCCGCGTCTTCTCGTGATAAAAAAGCGCGTTGTCGATTCCTGCGAAGCCGTGCCCCATGCTGCGCTTCAGCACGATGATATTGCGGGCGCGATCTACGTCGAGGATGGGCATGCCGTAAATCGGGCTTGATGGATCGTCTCGCGCGGCAGGGTTCACCACGTCGTTCGCGCCGACGACGAGGACGACATCGGTCTGCGGGAATTCGCCGTTCACCTGATCCATTTCGAGCAGCTGATCGTAGGGCACATTCGCCTCCGCCAGCAGGACGTTCATGTGCCCAGGCATGCGGCCCGCCACCGGGTGAATCGCGTACTTCACATCGACTCCCCGCTTTTCCAGGTCGGTGGCGAGCTCTCGCACGGTGTGCTGCGCCTCCGCGACCGCCAGACCGTACCCCGGCACAATGACCACACTCCTGGCGTAAGCGAGAGCTATTGCGGTGTCCTCAGGCGTGGTCTGGCGAACAGTGCGCGCAAGCCCTCTCGACGTCGCGGCTGCGTCAGCTGTCGCCGCCCCAAACGCGCCAAATAGAACGTTGCCGACCGACCGGTTCATCGCCCTGCTCATGAGGAGCGTCAGTAGCGTGCCGGACGCCCCGACCAGAACGCCCGCCACTACCAGCATCTGATTGTGAAGGACGAAGCCAGTAAGCGCCGCTGCGAGCCCGGTGAGAGAGTTCAGGATCGAGATGACGACCGGCATGTCTCCGCCACCGATGGGAAGCACGAACATCGCTCCTAGCACCAGCGCTCCGCCGAATAGAATCCAGAGCGCTCGCGACCCGCCTCCGGCGAAGACCACGTACCCGCCGAGCGCCATCACCGAAACGAGGATGAGCGCGTTGATCAGACGCTGGAGAGGAAACTGAAGCGGTCTACCCGGAAGAATCTCCTGCAGCTTTCCAAAAGCGACTATGCTCCCGGTAAACGAGATCGCCCCGATGGCGGTGCCCAGAACGATCGATGTCGCCTCGCCTACCCCGATCGCATCGCCCGCTCGAGTGAGCCGGAGAAACTCGGCCACTGACACCAGCGCCGCTGTTGCTCCGCCCATGCCGTTGAAGAGCGCGACCATCTGGGGCATGGCGGTCATCTGCACTGTTCTGGCGAAGTAGACGCCAATCGCCGCGCCGATCAGAGTACCGATCGCAATCGTCCAGTACGAAACGATTTGCCGGTCCAGCAACGTGGCGAGGAGTGCTAATGTCATTCCGATCGCGGCGAGGCGATTGCCCGAACGTGCCGTCGAGGGCGAACTCAATTGCTTGAGTCCGAAGATGAAAAGAACCGCGGCAACGATGTAGCTCAAGGCTATCACCGATGCCCGGGCATCAAGCATCCGTCTTTTCCCCCGGCGTCGTTTCGCGTTTCTTGAACATCTCGAGCATCCGGTCCGTCACAACGAAGCCGCCGAACACATTTGCCGCCCCGAATACCACCGCGATGAATCCGAGCGCGTGAAGAAGCGGTGTGTCGGCTGAGCCGGCGACGAGAAACGCCCCCAGCACCACGATGCCGTGAATCGCGTTAGTGCCCGACATGAGCGGAGTGTGCAGCACCGAGGGGACCCGACTGATCACCTCGAAACCGACGAAGATCGCCATGACGAAGACGTAGATGCCGAGAACGAGCTCCTGACTCACTTGGCGGACCCCACGGTAGTCGGCTTGAGAGGCGGCATCCCGAGCCGCCGGCGTGTCGGCTCGTGTCGGACTTGGCCCTCGGCAGTGACGACCACGGCGTCGATTATGTCATCGCCGAAATTGAGATTGAGCTCGCCTTTAGGCGCGAGCAGGGTCACCAGCGCGGAGATGTTCTTGGCGTACATCTGGCTGGCGTGATAGGCGAGATCACTCGAAATGTGGAGCGGCGCGATGATCGTGACATCGTGCCTCACGACCGTTTCGCCGGGCACGCTCAGCTCGCAGTTGCCGCCCTGTTCGCCGGCGAGATCGACTATCACCGAGCCGGGGCGCATTGCCATCACAGTTTCCGCGCTCACAAGTACGGGAGCTGCCTTCCCGGGCACGAGTGCGGTCGTGATGATGACATCCGCCGCTAGCGCGTGGTTGTGAATCAGCTCCTTTTCCCGTCGGATATGTCGCTCACTCAGCTCCCTGGCGTAGCCACCCGCATCTTCAGCGTCCTCAAGATGCACATCGAGCTCGACGAACGTCGCCCCCAGGCTCTGGACCTGTTCCTTCACTACGGGCCGCGTATCGAACGCCTCGACGACCGCACCGATTCTCCGTGCCGTCGCAATGGCCTGGAGTCCGGCGACCCCGGCCCCGATGACGAGGACGCGGGCGGGACGAACGGTGCCGGCCGCAGTCATGAGCATCGGGAAGAACTTCTGGAGAGCGTTCGCCGCCAGGAGCACCGCCTTGTAGCCAGCCACGGTGCTCTGCGAGGACAGTGCATCCATCATCTGGGCGCGGGTCGTGCGTGGCACGAGCTCCATGCTGCAGGCGATGATCTTCCGCTCGGCGAGTTGCTGAAAGAGCGACGGATCGCCTGACGGCTGGAGCAGACCGATGAGGACCGTCCCTTCCCTCAGCATGTCCAGCTCGGCTTCTCCACTGTATTCCTCTCGTCCGGGGCGCTGGACTTTCAAAACCATCGCCGCCGACGAGTAGATCTCTTGTGCCGTGTCCACGAGTTCCGCGCCCGCGGCGTGATAAGCCTCGTCGATAAAACCAGCGCGCAATCCGGCGTCGTGCTCGACGACCACACGATGACCGGCACGCGTGAGCTGGGACACGACTTCCGGCACGAGCGCGACACGCCTCTCTCCGCTCGCACCCTCTCGCGGGACGCCTATCAGCATTCGGTAGCGTTATTGGCCGTCATTTCTGCGCCATAAGATAAGCGCTCCCAATATGGCGTGTTTATATTCGCTCAATGCCCCGCCAACTTCATTGGAGAGAGCTAACCGGAGGTTTGATTGCGGCGGCGGTGATAGCGGCCGTGACCGTGGCGGTCCTATTGTTCGCGCGCGTCGGCGGCCTTCACGGCAAGAAAGTGACCCTGTACGTCGCGACGGACGAAGCATCGGGTGTCCTCTCCGGTACCGAAGTGTGGCTCGCCGGAGAGAAAGAGGGACTGGTCAAGGATATCAAGTTCCGTCCGGCCACGGCACCCGAGTCGGAGCGCCTCCTGATCACGACCGAATTCCTCAGTGAAGCGCTCGCGAATGTGCGCCGGGACTCGTACGCTCAGATCCGTCCGGGCGGTAGCCTTATCGGTGCACCCGTCGTGTACATCTCGCCGGGGACCGCGGCGGCGCACCCACTCCACGACGGAGACACGATTTACGCACGCCCGCCGGCCGCGACGGCGGATCTCGGTAAGGAAGTGGAGTCGATCGGCCCCGCATTCGCCGCCTTGGGCTCCGCCACCGCGCAGCTGAGCGACAAGATAACTCGACCCGGCGGCACGATTGGCAACTTTCGCTCGGAAGGACTCCCCGATCTGGCGGACGTGAGCGCCGGGATATCGAGCCTGAGCGCGAGGGCAACTCGGGGGAACGGCACGATCGCCCGGACGACGCGCGGCAATCTCCAGACTCGGGCTCAACACGCGATCGCGGCGGCCGATTCGATTCGGACGCTAATGTCGTCGAACAAGGGGGATTTGGGTCGATTCAGGCGCGACACGACGCTCGTAACGAAAGCGAACCGGGTGCTCGCGGAAGTCGACACACTCCGCTCGCTGCTGTCGAATCCCATCGGCACGATAGCGGCCGCCCACTCCGACAATGCGCTTAAGCGTCAGCTCGACCGGAGCCACGTGCTGCTCGCTTCGCTCATCAGAGACGTCAAGAGTCATCCGACGCGCTACATCCGATTTTGACTTGACCGCGTTTTTGGTCGCCGTTACCTTCGGGATGAATGACGCGCTGTGACGCGCGACCCTCCTTAGTCTCTCCCTCTCGCACTTCCGCATCCAAGCTCCGCACCTTCCGGGCTCCCTCGAGCTCCGGTTTCTTAGCAGGTTCCCCACCTTTCTCTCCGCACAACGTGGATATCGCCGAGTTAAAGCGAAAATCCGTGACCGAGCTTCAGGAGATGGCCGACGGGCTCAGGATTGACGGGTCCGCCGGTCTGCGGAAGCAGGATCTGATTTTTCAGATCGAGCAGAATCTGCTCGACACCGACATCATGCTGCACGGTGATGGCGTGCTCGAGATTCTTCCCGAGGGTTACGGGTTTCTCCGGAGCCAGGACTGGAGCTATCTGCCGGGGCCGGACGACATCTACGTCTCACCGTCGCAGATAAAGCGATTCGGGCTGCGGACGGGTGACGATGTGCGCGGACAGGTGCGCCCACCCAAGCCGTGGGAGCGGTATCTGGCTCTGCTCAAGGTCGAAAGCGTCAACGGTGAAGATCCCGAGAAGGCGAAGGATCGCATTCCGTTCGACAATCTACGGCCGCGTTATCCGGACGAGAGACTCCGCCTCGAGACCAAAGACAGCGATCTCAGCATGCGTGTGGTCGACATCATGGCGCCGATCGGAAAGGGTCAACGGGGCTTGATCGTGTCGCCCCCGCGGGCCGGTAAAACGATCCTGCTTCACAAAATGGCGAACGCGATCGCCGAAAATCATCCGGAAGTGACGATCATCGTCCTGCTGATTGACGAGCGACCGGAGGAGGTGACCGAGATGATCGCGAGCACCACGCGGGCCGAAGTGGTGAGCTCCACTTTCGACGAGGGTGCCGCGCGCCATGTCCAGGTGTCGGACATGGTTCTGGAGAAAGCGAAACGTCTGGTCGAGCACGGCAAGGACGTGGTCATCCTCCTGGACTCCCTCACCAGATTCGCGCGCGCACACAATACCGTGGCGCCGCAATCGGGTAAGATCCTCTCGGGCGGAGTCGACGCCAGCGCGCTCCACAAACCGAAGCGCTTTTTCGGTTCGGCGCGCAACATCGATGGCGGCGGCTCCCTCACTATAATCGCGACGGCACTCACGGAGACGGGCTCCCGCATGGACGACGTGATCTTCGAGGAGTTCAAAGGCACTGGAAACATGGAGCTCGTCCTAGACCGCAAGATCGCCGACCGGCGCATCTATCCCGCGATCGACATTGCAAGGTCAGGCACACGAAAGGAGGAGCTCCTCCTCAGTCAGGCCGAGATCAACCGCGTGATCCTACTACGACAGTTTCTCGCGGACATGCCCGAGGCCGAAGCGATCGAATTCTTGCTGCGCCAGATGGCGAAGTCGAAGAACAACAAGGAATTCTTCACTCAGATGGCGCAGGGCTAGGCTCCCGTGAATGTCGCGCTCGCCCGTTTTCTGGCGGTGGATTACGGCCGGAAGAGAATCGGCCTCGCCATCAGCGATCCCTTGGGAATGATCGCCTCGCCAGCGGGATTCATCGTACGGCGCGAGGGCAAAAGAGCCCCCATCACAAAGATTATCGCGCGCGCGGCCGAGTTGGGCGCTCAGGGCTACCTAATAGGGCTTCCACTCGACGGAGAGGGCAACGAGACCGAGTGGACGGCGGAAGTGCGTATTTTGGGGGCCGAAATCGCGAAACGTACTGGCATGCCCGTTCGTTTCTATGATGAACGGTTTACCACGGCGGCAGCATTGCGTACAGTCAAAGAGATGGGAGAATCCACCCGCGGCAGGAAGGGCGACGTTGACTCGCTCGCGGCTGCGATTCTGCTTCAGCAAGCGCTCAATGTTTCGAGCTAATCCGCGCTCCGCGTTGGTCGCGGCGGGTGTGTTTGCGACAGCGTGCGTGTTTGCGACTGCGTGCGCCGCTCAGCCGCATGGAGCGCTCACGCGGGTGATCGTTCCCCGCGGAGCCAGCTTCGCTCAGGCGGCAGACTCGCTCGGTCGCAATGGCATCGTCGGCTGGCCGAACATGTTCCGCGTCTACGGCCGGGTAACCGGAGGCGATCGCAACATCAAGCCCGGCACGTATCTCCTCAAGCGCGGAACGCCGTGGAAGGACATCGTCAGCGCGCTCAATGGCGGTCATGGGCTCGTCAGCACGATCACCATACCCGAGGGCTACACCCTTTCCCAGATAACACCGCAACTGGCTCGAACTCTCAAGGTGCGGCCAGAGTCGGTAGAGCAAGCCTTCCGGGACACCGCACTGCTGGCGAGACTCGACATCCCGAATCTGACGCTCGAGGGCTACATCTTCCCCGATACGTACGCGTTCCCCGTCGGCACAACGGCTCGGCAGGCTGTCCATGAAATGGTATATGCATTCGAGCGCCGCTGGAAGCCGGACTGGGACTCGAGCCTGGTTGATCTCAAGATCAATCGCAACGATCTGGTGACGATGGCATCCATCGTCGAGCGAGAGGCACGCCTTCCTGAGGAACGCCCCGTCATCGCGGCGGTCTACTACAATCGCCTTCGCAGGGGGATGCTGCTCCAGGCCGACCCGACGATTCAATACGCGCTTGGCCATCACGTCGGCCGGGTGTTGTACAAGGATCTGGCCATCGAGTCGCCATACAACACCTACGTACACAAAGGTCTGCCGCCGGGGCCCGTTGCGTCTCCCGGGGCAGCGAGCCTCGCCGCGGCGGCGAATCCCGCCAACGTTCCCTATCTTTACTTCGTTGCGACGCGTGACGGCCACCATGAATTCCGGATGACGCTTGAGGAGCACACCAGCGCGGTCAGGCAAGTGCGCCGAGCGACGCCCGCCAAGAAGCCGCCACTCCGGATGCTGGCGCTGGCCTCTCGCGCAACATCTGGTCGAAGCCGAGGGAGCAACTCGAGCGCGCCCTCTTCGCGTTCCGCGAGCGGATCTAGCTCCAAGCGGAGCAGCAAGAGCCGGAAATCGGCGCCCAAGAAATCCGCCGCACACACCACGAGCACCAAGAAAAGTCTTCCCAGCGGAACGACGAGCACGAGTCAGTAGCTCCAAATGCTCGATCCAAAGATCCTGCGTCTCGTCGCCATTACGGATGACGCCGAGGATCGACGCGCAACCTTGGCAGATCGGGTGGCGGCAGCCGTTCGTGGGGGTGCTACGAGCGTTCAGGTGAGGCTCAAGACGGCGACGCCGCGCGAAGTGGTAGAGATCACGCGATCCATCCTGAACACCGTGTCCGTGCCGGTGATCGTCAACGACCGCGCCGACATTGCGCTCGCCGCCGGTGCAGCGGGGGTTCACGTTGGCGAAGCCGATCTTCCCGTTGCGGCGATTCGGCGCTTTGTGCCCGCGCATTTCATAATCGGGGCGTCGCTAGGGAGCGACGCCGAGCTGACGAACGCAAAGGACGCCGATTACGTCGGCATTGGACCCGTTTACGGCTCGGACTCGAAGAATGACGCCGGGTCAGCGATTGGAGTCGATGGATTCAAGCGACTCGCGGCGATGGTGGAGCATCCAGCGGTAGCAGTGGGTGGGATAACCGCCGACCGTGCCCTGCAGATCACGATTGCTGGCGCCGCTGGCGTCGCGGTCATCAACGCCATCTTCAAGGCTGATGATCCCGAAAGCGCGACCCGAGCGATCGCGGCCGCCATCGGAAAGTGATGTCCGGCGCGCGCTGACTCGCTCCGCGCCTACCGCCAGCGCTTTTCTTCTGCGGGATGTGCGCTTGGCGCATCGCATTCTCGATTTTCGCCAGCACCGGGCCGCTCAGGAATACATCGACGAGGGCGGGGTCGAACTGGGTGCCCTTCCCGTCGTCGATCGCACGGATCGCCTCGCTGAAGCTGCGAGCTTGACTGTACCGGCGGCGGTGGGTGATAGCGTCGAAGCTGTCGGCGAGCGCGACGACGCGCGCCTCGATCAGGATCCGCTTCCCTTTGAGTCCGCGGGGATAACCGGTGCCGTTCCACCGCTCGTGGTGCGCCGCCACTCCCTTACCCAACTCGGGATAGAAGAAGCTGAGCGGCGCAAGCACCTCGGCACCACGTTTGGGGTGTGTCATCACCGCCCGGCGCTCATCCGGAGTCAGCTTCGACGGATCATGGAAGATGTCCGACAGCGCCCCGTGCAGCTTGCCGATGTCGTGAAAGAGGGCGACCCGTTCGATGCTCCGGAGCGTGCGCTCGTCAAGACCAGCCGCCTCGCCGAGGATGAGTGCGTATGTCGCTACCCGCCGGACGTGCGCGCCGGTGTCGGCGTCGTTGGCATCAATGGCGTTTAGCAGCGTCTCCATCGTGGCGGCACTGAGGCGTTCGGCCCGCGTTCGAATGGCGTGCTCGCGATAGAGAAGTCCCGTTGAGACCGCCCCGACCGAGAGTGGAAGGATGTCCCGCATGCCGGGTGGCTTCGCAAAAAGCGTACGGGCTCGCAAACCGCCCAGCCTCCAATAGTCGTTCGATCCGAGCATCCGCAACCCGGGCCGCGCTCAGCCGTTAATTTCACGCATGACTGTAGCCCGCGTGAACGCCAAGGGAGCACGCCGGTGGCTGAGCGGACATCCGTGGATCTATCGGACCGACGTGACAGAGCGACCAATGATGGATGCGGGCGCTGTCCTCGTGCACGACTATCGGGGCAACCCGATTGGCTGGGCGTTGTGGAGTCCCCTCTCCGAGATCTCGCTCCGGTTCCTTGACCGCAATCCGGAGGCGGTGATCGACCAAGCGTGGTGGGACGAGCGAATTGCTTCCGCCATTACGCGCCGGGTTCCGCTCGAAGATCACACCAACGCGTTCCGACTGGTGCATGGCGAGGCCGATGGGTGTCCGTCTCTTGTCTGCGACCGCTACGACGACTGGCTCGTCGTGCAGTTCATGAGCGCGGGCCTCGAGCGGTTCAGGGAGGAAGTAATTGGGTCGCTGCGGTCGCTGGTGGAGCCGTCGGGAATTCTGGCTCGCAACGACGTGACGCTGCGGTCGAAGGAGGGATTGTCCCGGGAGACGTTGATCCTTCAGGGCGATGTCCCTCGGGAGATCGAGGTGCATGAGTACGGGATCAAGTTCCTCGCCGCCCCCTGGACCGGCCAGAAGACCGGCGCTTTTTTGGACCAGAGAGAGAACAGGCATTTCGTTGGAGCCGTGGCGCGCGGAAGGGCGCTCGACTGCTTCAGTTACCACGGCTCGTTCGCCCTGCACCTCGCCAAAAAGGCAACCCACGTAACGGCGCTCGACTCATCGCGGCCAGCGCTGGCGAGGGCCGCCGAGAACGCGGCGCTCAATTCACTCGACAACATCTCCTTCGTCGAAGCGAACGCGTTCGACTATCTGCGCGAGAAGGAGCGCGAGGGAATTACGTTTGATACCATTGTACTTGACCCGCCGGCTTTCGCGAAAACGCGCTCCGCCCTCCCCGGAGCGGTGCGCGGGTACAAGGACATCAATCTTCGCGCGATTCGCCTGCTCGCACCCGGCGGACTCCTCTACACCGCCAGCTGCAGCTTCCATCTGACCAAGCCGCTCTTTCTGGAAATGTTACAGAATGCCGCTCAAGACAGCGGGCGGCGTGTCGCTATTCGCGCATTCACGGGCCAGCCGTTGGACCACCCGGAGATACTCTCGATCCCCGAGACGGGCTACATCAAGGGCGCGCTGCTCGAGGTGATGGATTAGAAGTCCGTCAACGGCGATCAGCCGCGCTGGCACGAGGGGCAGAAATACGTGGACCGGCCCGCCTGAGGGATTCGCTTGATCGTGCCGCCACACCGGCGGCAGACCTTTCCCTCCCGATCGTACACGGCGAATCGGCCTCGACCCCGCTCATCGGTGTATCGTCCCGGGAGGCGCTTCTCCGGGCTCAGCACCAGTTTGATAGCGTCGACGAGCGACTCCATCTTTGCTCGACTCACCTTTGCCGCGGCCTTTCGGGGATCCAGCTTCGCCTCCCACAACGCCTCGGCAGCGTAGATGTTGCCGAGTCCGGCGACGACGGATTGATCCATGAGGGCAGGCTTGATGGCGATCTTCTTACGCTTGAGCGCCGCTGACAGATAGTCCGCGTCGAGCGAGGGGTCGCTGGCCTCACGCCCCAACCTCGGAAGCGATGACACTCCCCTTTTATCGAGTGTGATCGATGAGAGCGCGCGCCGATCCACGAGCGAGATCCGGGTCCCGTCGGTGAGCTCGATAACGGCACGTGCGAAGCGGTCTAAAGGGTCAGACGTCGAGCCGATTTCCCAGTCACCATTCATCCGAAAATGCACGACCAAGGTGTCGCCGCTGTCGAGATGGAGCACCTGATGCTTGCCGCGTCGTTCAATGCGCTCGATTCGCTTTCCCTTGGCCGCTCGGGATTGGGACGGAGACAACTTGCGCTTCAAGGCGGGATGAATTGCCTTTACGGATGCGATCGTATTGCCCAACGCCGCAAGAGAAAGACGTCGAGCGGCACGCTCCACCTCGGGAAGTTCGGGCATCTAACCGCTCACCCTCGCTATGCGAGCGTTCTTCCCATCGGGAACCTGAACGTGTCCTTATGGTCCTTACGTGCATCCAACCGTTCGACCCCCGCGAACTTTCGCACGTCGTACGCACACAGCGCCACCACCGTGAAACGTGGGACGATGAGTCGCTCGAATCCGATCTCGAGCTGGACTAATTGCTTCGCTGATACCTTGAACCGCAGGCCCCACATGTCGCCAACGACGCGAAACGACCTGGCCCGCTCGTCCTGGGCTCTCTTCATCGCGGTCTCGCAGAAGCGGAGCTGGGCCCACCGGGATTCTGGTGCTCGCTTACGATCAGTTGCTGCGCCTGTATGTCCGAGTCCGAAGAAGGGCGCCGCCGCTTCAGCGCTTTCAGGTTTTCCCCCTGAACCCGTGAGGGACCAATGAGGAAGCAGCCACTGTCCTTCTGCAATCCCTCAAGCAGAAACGGCACGGCGAGGTCGAGGCGGCCCGCATCGCTACCGTAGATGCCACACAAGTGATCTCCGTGGATGGCAGCGACTGCCTCGTCTTTAAATGTCTGCGTC
>JABXNS010000065.1_pt1 | contig 45582 bp, 51 predicted proteins | sample 7301101 | NCBI WGS metagenome assembly JABXNS01 (sample SAMN14449646, study PRJNA615230) | soil metagenome | isolation source: soil from bare, unvegetated metal-rich iron-sulfur acidic spring small-cell... | place: Canada: Paint Pots Mound, Kootenay National Park, BC | collected 2017-05-25 | reverse complement strand
ACTCTGGCGACGCTGATGGGGCTCGAACCCACGACCTTCGCCGTGACAGGGCGACGCTCTAACCAACTGAGCTACAGCGCCATCGCCAGATGATGGTGGGCACGGTTGGGATTGAACCAACGACCCCCCGCGTGTGAAGCGGATGCTCTCCCACTGAGCTACGCGCCCATGCGTTTATCGAACCGGCATATCGTATCCTAGCGGCGCCGCCGCTGTCTAGCGAGCGCCTGCGGGTATACGGCACAGGATGGACCTGCTGACCCTCGGCCACGGAACGCTCGCGCAAGCCGCCCTTGCAGGCCTCATTGAACGCGCCGGAATCGACCGGATCGTCGACGTGCGAACCGTGCCGAAAAGCCGCGCGCATCCGTGGGTGTGGGGCGATCGCATGGCGCTCTGGGTGCCCGATGAAGCGCACGCGGAGTATATTTGGGAGCGCGATCTCGGCGGCTTTCGAACGCCGCGGCCCGGATCACAGCATAAAGCGTTGCGAAACCCCGCGTTCCGCGGCTACGCCGATTACATGGAAACGGAGCGGTTCCGCTGCGCGCTCGCGCGCCTGACCGATTCCCTCCCGCAGCATCGCATCGCGATTATGTGCTCGGAGACGCTGTGGTGGCGCTGTCATCGCCGATTGATTGCCGACGCCGCCGTATTACTGCATGGGGTCGACGTGCGCCATCTTATGCCGAAGGGCACATTACAGACGCACATACCGACCGCGGGGGTGCGGCGTGAAGGCGACATGCTGCGTTACGACGGAGCTGCCGCGTGAACGCCGTCGAGTCCGCCAAGGCCGCTCACCTTCGCTACGTCACCGACGAGATGCCCGGAATTCGCCGGGAAAAGCACGGCGAGCACTTCGCGTATTACGCACCGGACGGGTCGAAGATTGACGACGAGAAAGAACTCACGCGCATAAAAGCGCTCGCGGTGCCACCCGCTTATAGCGACGTGTGGATTTGCCCGATCGCCAACGGGCACATTCAGGCGACCGCGCGCGACGCGCGCGGCCGCAAACAGTATCGCTACCACAAGCGCTGGCGCGAGACGCGTGATGAAAATAAATACGAGCGCATGATCGCCTTCGCGCAGAATCTCCCGAAGATGCGCCGCAGCATCGAAAAGGATCTCGCGCTGCCGGAATTGCCGCGCGAAAAGGTGCTCGCAACGATCGTGCAGCTGCTGGAAACGACCGCGATTCGCGTTGGAAACGATGAATATGCGAAGGACAACAATTCGTTTGGGTTGACGACGTTCCGCAATAAGCATGCGAAAGTGGATGGTTCGAACGTGCGTTTTTCCTTCCGTGGGAAAAGCGGCGTGCGCCACGCGTTGGATTTGCGCGACCGCCGCTTGGCGAAAATCATCCGGCAATGTCAGGACTTGCCCGGTCAGCAGCTCTTCGAATATCTCGAAGCCGGCGGGACGACGCGCGCGATCGATTCCTCCGACGTGAACGAGTACATTCGCAACATTTCCGGCGATGAGTTTAGCGCCAAAGACTTCCGAACGTGGGTGGGCACGGTTACCTGCGCGATGCTCTTGACGAACGACGTGCTCGAAGAGACGCAGACCGATCGAAAGCAACGGGTGGTCGCCGTGATAAAAGATGTAGCGAAACGCTTGGGAAATACGCCGGCGATTTGCCGCAAGTGTTACGTGCATCCGGCGATCGTCGAAGCGTACCTCGAGGACGGCACGCTCGCGCCGGCGCGCGCCCCTCGATCGCGTGAAGGCCTTACGCCGGAGGAGATTTTCGTGCTCGCCCTGCTACACGAGCGCTCGCGCGAAAGCGATTCCGAAAAAACCGTGCGCCGCTTGCAGCAAAGTTTAAGGAGACGCAAGAACACAGCGGCATGATCGTCCCGCTGCTTCTGGCTGCCGTCGTCGCGACCGCTTCCGCTCACCACGACGTTTCGACCCAAGACACGCAGGCCCAACAGCTTTTCGATCGCGGGCTGACGTCGTTTTATGCCTACGATCGCGACGGGGCAGCGCAAGCATTCGCGAAGGCACTTCAGCGCGATCCGCACTTGGCGATGGCTGCGTGGGGTGAAGCGCTGGCTGCCGCCGGTGATTTGAATCACCCGCTAAGCCCCGGCTCGTTCGCGGCCGCGCAAACGGCCGTGAAGAACGCTGTTTCGCTCGAATCGTATGCGTCGGTGGCCGAGCGCGCCTACATCGATGCGCTCGCGTTGCGTTACGCCGGCGTTTGGGATAACCGTGAAACCAACGAACAGCGTTACGTCCAAGCGATGGAAAACATCGTCGCGCAGAATTCGCTCGATGATGATTCCGCGACGCTCACCGCCGAAGCGCTGCTGGAAGATCGCGAGCCGGCCGCGCGCGCCGTATCGCTGCTGCAGCCCGTCTTGCTGCGCCACCCCGCCAGCCTCATGGCAAACCATCTGTGCATCCATGCGTACGACACGTTGCCCGACGCGACGCCGGCTCTACCGTGCGCCGATCGTTTGAACGCGATGAGCTTTCTCCCGCAACAGGAGCATCTGGCGCATATGCCCGCGCACACCTACACCGAAGTCGGCCAATATGCCAAAGCGCTTGCGGCCAGCCGGCGCACATGGAATCTGCGCCGGGAATGGGAAGCGTCCGCTCCGCCGTACGAGTTGCAATATGGCGCGCACGATGCGGCGGTCGGGTATGCTGCGGCCATGATGCTTGGGGATGAGGCGGTTGCGCACACGTGGGAAACGCGCGTCGCCGCGCAGACGCAAACGCCCTTGCGCCTCATCACGCTCGCGCGCTTCGCGCGGTGGGCGCAGATCGTCGCGCAAGCCGCGCAAAGCGATTCGCACAAAGCGTTTGCCCTCGGGTTGGCGTATGCGCACGTAGGAAATCTCGGCGCAGCCGAGCAGCAGCTGGCGGCGTTGCGTCATGATGCGCCGGAAACGGATTTGGCCGACATGCTCGATGCAGCCATCCAAGAAAGGCGCGGAGACGTGAAGAGCGCGGCGGCGGCATTGCAGCGCGCGATCGCCATCCAAAAGCGCGACTACGTCGCCGAATATATTCCATTGTTTCCGGCCGGCGAAAGATTGGGCGCGCTCTACGTTCGCGCCGGACGCTACTTCGATGCGCGTGACGCGCTGCTCGCTGCGCTTGACCGCTATCCGGGCGATCCGCGCGCGCTCTACGCGCTGGTTCTTGCATGCGGACACATCGGTGATGGCCCCTGTGCGAATTCCTACAGTTTGGAATTCGAAGCGCTCTGGCACGGCCCGCCGCCGAGTATCAGCGACCTATAGACGGCGCCGTTAACCGACCGAGCGTCCGCTCGCGAGCCGCTTGACTGCCCGGGAACGTTTGTCGATAGTACTCATCCAAACTACTACAGCTAGGAGACACGAATGAGAAAATTCACCCACCGGGCGCTCGCAGTGGCCTTCGCGGTCAGCCTGATCTTCGGATCGGCTTCCGTGGCGCTCGCCGATAAAGGCGATAAGCACGGTCATGATAAGAATCGCGGAGAGAGCGAGAGCTCACAAAGCTGCATTAATCCCGCCGGCAACATGCGCGGCTGGTGCAAGAGCCACATGAACGGTGCGTTCATCACCGGAACGGTCGCCGGTTTCCGCGGCAACACCGCGATAATCAGGCTTCCGAACAATCAGGAAGTTTCGATTAACGCGCGTGGCCGCAACCTGCATGTCGGGCAGCAGGTTACGCTGCGTGGAAACTTTGAGAACGGCAACGTTTTTGAGCCTACCAACGGCAGCTATCGGAATTATGACGGTCCGTATTCGGGCGCATCGGTGCGCGGGCTAATCGTTTCGGTCAACGGCAACTCGATCCGAATCGCGCAAGGCTTAAGCCTGGTCACGATTAACGATTCGAACGCCGCGGGGCGCGGTGCGATCAGTGGTTCACTCTATCCGGGCCGCACGATCACTGCTAGCGGCAATTGGAACGGCAGCACGTTCGTCGCGAACCGCATCCAATAAAAGCTTCTTTACCTCGTGCGCGGGGTAAAGATGGAAATAGCACGAGCCCCAGAAATATCTGGGGCTCGTTTATTTAAAGAACGTGGGCGGTTAGCTCAGTGGGAGAGCGCTTCCCTGACACGGAAGAGGTCATTGGTTCAATCCCAATACCGCCCACCATGTGTTCTCGCCGGCGCCTCGTCATTTGAGCGTAAAATAGCCTAACCGAAGCAGCCAACAAAACGGGCCGAGGTAAAACTGAGGTAAAACTCAATGGCTATGACAGAGTCGCGCAAAAAGTAAAGATCTTCGCAAAAATGGCTGGCATGCTGGGTCCGAACCAACGGACCCGCTGATTAACAGCCAGTCCAAACCCTTCGGGAGCAACTAACGCGTGACGACCCAGGACGATTACAGGCGTATACCATCCGTTGTGGTGCTGTGCACCACGCAATTGTGGTGCTAAAAGGTGGTGCTGAACCGGACGAAAGCCGCGGGTGGCAGCCGGCGTGATGCCGATCGCGGCTCCAGCGATAATCGCCGCAGTCATTGCTGATATCGTGCGAGGGCTTCGGAAGTCGCTGAACGCCAGGCCCAATGGGGGGATGCTAGGCTCGAAGGTGCGTTCCGTTCTTGAGACGGAGCTCCTACGGCCGATCGACCGCGAGTTAGCCATCGATACGGAGCTGTCCGCGAACTTTGCATGGGCGTTTAGCCCGCCAGATAGGGAGTAGTTGTGTGAAGGTTTACATCAAGTCGTTTGACGTAGGGATGGAAGTCGAATCCAAGGGGATCCATCTCGTCGGCGCAATTAATAGCGCCATCGTTGCAAGAGGTTAATGGGCACTTAATACATCTACGGCGCGCGAGGTCACGCCGTCGGCTTATAGGTCGGGTAGGGAAAATGTTTTCAGTACCAGGCAACTTCATCGGTGACTTCAAGACCGGGGATAATATCAAGTATAACTTGCAAGTGCTTGAATTTCTGTACGGTCACTATGAAAACGCTGGCTGGTCCGAACGACGCTTGCGCAAGCCGATAACGATCACGTTGGTCTCGATCATCGAAGCGATCTTACATGAATTGCATTTCCGAGCCACGCATTATACAAGGGAAGGCGTGGCGAATCTCGCAAGCGATGTGGTGAGTTACATGCAAGGTAAAACGATTGATAACCTGTCTAAATACATCGCCAGCGCGAAGCTCCACAATCTGTTTCAAACAACAGATGGCCGCTTTTATGAAAACCTAGACGAGCTGCGCAAACTACGAAACAAAATCCACATCCAAAATTGGGATGAGCTTGAACGCGATGAACATTCCGCATTTACTGACTCACGCAAGTTGCTCGCAGAGAAGGCCCTGGAGTTCATCTGCAAGTTCTTATCCCATCATCACCCTAGATCGCCGAGTCTGGCAGAGAATGTCGGCAGCTTTGAGTTTCCCTGGCCCGAGCATTTCCGCACGAACGCGGACACAATGCAATGGTGACCCGTCAACGCGGGCCCGGACGGTTTCATAGCCACGCCAGGGTTTACGCGGCATGTCGCGACAACGACGTACTGTGAAAATCTGACGGCCTACTCGTGGTTTTTAAGACGCCGGGAAATTTAAGGACTCGACGGCTTCTTTTGCATCCGCGTCCGTTAACGGACAGCCAGTGGCAAGCATCACTCCGAGCGTTGCTTTACGCAGTGTTCCGCTCGTCACTTTTCCGCGAACCGAAATAACTCGCCGCTTATCGACAGCGCGAATCTGATGGCAAAGTATCAGGCTATCCACAGTCAAACCCCCCTCCGGTGGTTTTACTTCAACCACGACTGGCGATACTCGCGTATTGTGGCGTTGTTTAGTGATCGGTAAAATGATTGTGCACCAAGCATCATCATTTAGCTCATTGGCCTGTATAACCAAGGCGGGGCGAATCATTCCCTCCTCGTGGCCCAGTACGGGATCAAGATTTACTTCGACCACATCGCCACGCGTTGCCGCGGGCCGTACCGAGGAATCCAAGAACTCAGTTATCCCTCGCCGAAACCATCTTGCAATGTGCCATCAAAATCGCGAGCAATGTCCTGATCAATTTCTCGAAGGTCATAACCTGCGCGTTGCAGCTCCAACGAAAGCACGGCCCTTGGCGTTAGACTCGTGGTCGTCGCATCAGAAGGTTCGCGTTGGGGGATCGCTGCGGTTGAACTCGAAACTAAACTACTAGAAGCGAAATGCAATTGCGCCGGAAGAGATGTGACCCCGGTGTTTGAGCCAAGGGTTAGAGTTTCGGTTACAGCCATGTGGGGCTTCGCTCCTTTTAGTTTTGCGGTGGCGCAATCTGCGGACGAGGTGTTGCCTGATCTAATCTAACCGGAAATTGGCAGATGGTTTCGCCTCTCGATGTAAACCTGACAGTGTAGGTGCCGGGCGTAGGCCAAGTAATCCCGGGCATCTGGACAATCGCTCGCTGTGCACCTTGATCAGGGCGGAAGGCCATATCTTGGATCGCTTGACTAATAATTGGATCACCAACCGGGGGCAGAACCTCCACCCGACACTGCATCAAGAATCCCGGCGTGCTTCGGATGAAGCCAAAAACGGCACAAAAACTGCTGGTTGCTGCCGGAAAATTAAGCGCTGTCAGCCCATCAATGACGTTCTGAAATGACATTCGTCCCTGCGGGTCTGTGCTAATGTTTTCGCATGCAAATGCCATTTGGATCGATATTTGCGAGGCGATCCTAACCTCGGGTGTTCCCTCCAACTGCCGAGCTCCCTTAAATGGTAGAGCCATCGGCATTCCCCCTGGAATCGAGATCGCCCTACTTCAGCACTGGGTAATGCTGACGGGGCCTCCAGGGGTGATAACCAAATCTGTCATTCGCTCAGCGCCGCTTCGATCAGCGTGCGCAGCGTTTTGGCTCGCACATCGCGCTCATGTATGGCATACAAGCCGCGAGGCGTACAGCGCACCAAGTCGACAGCCCGCCAATGCGCATGGAACAACCGCGCGGAGTTTAATAGGTGCGCCAGTCGCTGCGCTTCGTTCTTATCGAACATGAGCTTAGGTCGTTCGTGGCCGTAGCCTGTCCATTAGGGTTTCGCTCATGGAGGCGATAACTGATGACCCAATAAAATCTCCGCCGCGACGCACCGTCCAATGACGAGGGGAGTCACTTTGCTTTGGGCCTTGTTCTCATAAAACGGAATAAAATTAGCGAGTTGCCGCCCTCGATTTCAAAGCGCGTGAGGTATTTCAGCTTTCTCTTCAGCTTACCGGGGCCGGTTACTGTATATGTCGTTCCTTTGTGCCATTGCTGCTGTTTTGCTATGAAGTCTCCTCGTCGCCTTAGTTCGCCCAGGAACTTCCGCCATTCTTCGTCGCTCAAGCCGCCAAGGACCTAGTCTCGACCGCCTTCCTGCTACTCGACTGCCATCACTATTCTGCCCTACGACGTCATCGCTAGTCGGCAGCGATAATACAGCAGCGGCAGCATTCATGCGGAACATCATCGGGTCGGGTGCCATCTTGGAACGTCGCACTAATTGACGTGACTTGGTTATTAAGTTTGCGATCACGTGGAACAGGTGCGCTCGTCGTCGGCGCTGGACCAACGTACGTTCTTCACCCCGGAGTTACGATAGGCAGTCACTTCGACCAGCATTTGAGGCGCGCGCAAGCTCAGTCCAGACGATTGTTAAGGCCGTGTCGGGATCGAAGCGCGGAAACGCCGCTCGTAGCGTCCTTGCCCCGGTGCGATAGTCAGCGCCAGACGCAAGTGCCGCAACAAGTATATCGCGCATCCGCTCACGCTCTTGTGGGGATAGGTCGCCTGCCGTCAGCAGAGGTAGCGCCTTTAATGCCGCGACAACGTAGTCAAGTTCATTAAGAACGCTCTCGTCGTCTGGCCTCACTAGCGATCTACTCGGGATACCGCGTTTAGTGCCGCTACACAGCGGGCAAGTCGTTTCTCCATCGTCTCGGCCATACTCGCCGTCGTTTTGTTTCGAATCGCCGCCGGCGCGGCGTCCAAACGTTTGAACCACTGCAGCGTTTCCTGGAAACGCTTTAGCTTCACGAGGTTCGCCGTCAGCGAGTTCGTCCAATAGCCAATCTCAACTGTCAGGTCGCCCTTCGCAACGCGATCGTACATTGCCTCACACAACGCGCTGACTGCGGCGACTACCTCTTCAGGATCCTTTTGTTTGGCCCAGGTTACATCGCGTGCGCGCTTGTACACGTCCGATTCATGGAAAGCGCGAGTCTCTTGCCAGCGTTGGCAGCCGACTTCGCGCTCCTGCACGGTGTCCTCAAACCCGGTGCGGACATACCGTTCGATCCGCTCAAGTGGGCCGGTGGCAAATTCTGTAAACTGTGGGTTGAGAAAAATCGGACGCGGGAGCCGCGGTATCCCCACTGCTCCGGATGCGTTGACGGTCACTGTTATTGCCATTTGCCCCGGAATGCCGTCGAGCGAATTCAGAAGATAAATACGTTCCTCTCGCTCCGACGGCGTGAGAGTGGCTAGGAATTTGACAACGGTAATTCCTTGCTGACAGAGGGTTGGTAGCGTGCCCCGCAACCCCGGAGCACCCGCAAAGAATTGCAATTCCCCCATCACCGCGCCGAAATCAGAATAGCCAAGAAACGGAGCCCGTAACAACGCGTCCAGTCGGACCGCACGCTACTTCAACACGAGCTGCGCGCCGCAGTCATGAAATGCGCGAGCGTATTCGCGCAACTGCACCGGCGAGAGCGTTTCTACGCGAGAGTAGTATCCCGGCGAAGGCACGAGACCGCTTATCGGCCCATCATCCGGGACCGGATCTTTTGGCAACTTTAGGAATTCTCGTCCACGCAGGTATTCGGCAAATGCCGCCTGATCTTGATGAATCTTCTCCTCTGCAGTACCGATGCGCTTAGTCACCGCATCATAGCGCTTTCGGTCTATGATGCCGAGCCGCAGAAGATTGTCGGCCTGTCGAATGTGATTTGGAATAAAGCGGATCCGTTTGGGATTTTTGCACCCTTCGGAGGCGCCAATATAAAGCGGCAGGTAGTTAAGTTGGCGCTTAGCCGCTCGTTCTGTCAGCATGCCGAGGTTGCGAAGGACTACTACCGCCTCACTCGACCTTTCCGCGGCAGCAAGTAGCTCGCATAATCGCGCCACCAAGTTTACACCATTGTAGGCCTGTTCAATATCCTGCATCGTCAATTGATTATACGTGTCGTACGCGGTATCGCATGCTAAATCGTCGATTAGCATCGCAAACTTCGTCAGTAACACCTTGCGGAAAAGCCGCTCAACCGAATCCACAACGATCAACGACTGTCCGTCAATGGCGGCCTTCTGCGCGCTTGAACGACGTAATATTGCCGTAAAAAGCGAATATGCGTCGTTAATCTGTTGCATGGTAACATCATCGCCGCCGACGTCTGGATGGTGCTTCTTCGCCGCGTCTCGGTAAGCCGCACGAAGCGATTCCCATGTCAGTGGGGCAGATAAACCCAGGAGCACGTAGCCTCTAGCATTTCGTTCCCGAGCCTCCGAATCAACGTCTCTAGATGGCTGGAAAGAAAGACCGGACTCGAACGCCGCCATTTCCTTTTCGATCTCGTGCTGAATCTGGCGCTTTGCTTCGTTATCAGACTGGTATGCGAGGAGCGCATCGATACGCCGAAGGAATTCGTCGCGAAAATTGCGACGATCACGGGCCACCTTTAGTTCGGCATCATAAGCCTCTGCCTCGAGGTACCTGTAGTAAGCAGCCAGCGCATTTATGCCATCAACCAAGTCGGGTGTCGCCGACGTCGTGGGGGTGCTGCTATGTCCGGAAGCGGGTCGGACTCTATCGTCATCCTCACTTTGATCCAAATCCCCGTCACCCAATATTTGGTGCAGCCACTTCACTAATACGGCCTCCTGGCGTGCCTCTTGATGACATTTGGGTAATAAAGCGGCCCCGATGTCATCTGCCAACACATCCAAGCATTGTCAACCAAATTCTAGGCCGTAACCATCGCCGGTAAGAGCTCATTCTCCACCTCGTCGTCCATATACGTCGCTAGCTCTGTGCCCTGAAGCAGTTGGATGGTTGACCCATTTGGCTCTGCTGTCACCCTAATAATTGTATCAATGTGCTCGGCGATTCCACTCAAGTGAGTGATTACGCCGATTAATTTTCCTGAGCTCGCGCGTTGCGCCAACTCCACAAATGCGTCGTCAGAAAGACCTTGGTCTAACCCACTAAAACCCTCATCTAAAAACAAGGCTTCCAGCACTCCGCCGCCCCGAGACGCGACTTCTACAAGTGCCAGAGACAACGCCAGGCTCGCTAAGAAAGTCTCGCCGCCAGACAACGAACGAGGTGAACGCATCGCGCCGCTTTGCCTATCAACAATTTGGAACCCGTGACCAAATGCGTAGCGTCCCCGGCTGATTTTTCGAAGAATCTCCGTTCCAATTCCGAGCAGCGTACTCTCGCGAACGCGCATCAAGTACTCTTTGAAATTCTTGTCCTGAAGATACTCGTGTAGTTTTTCTAGTGCCTCGTGCAGCGGCTGGACGCCCCTAATCAAGGCATCTAACTCTTCAGCTCGTTTCGTATCGGAAAGCGACCCGGCAAGAGTCTTGGCTAACGACTTGAGCTCAGCATATTCCACGAACCCGGTTGGCTCGTCTTCGGTGGAACATCGGTCGCGACACCGATCATCGCGTCGGTATACGCTCTTTCCGGTAACACGAACGACGCAACGTTCCTCTACGCTCATGCCTCGAGCCTCAACGACATCACGAGCGGGAGCAACGGCAGTTGCGGGTCTCCTCTGTGCACAGCCGGCAGCGGATGGGATGGCCCGACCGGCGAGGGCACGCCGAACGGAACGGCCGCGTTCTAACGCTTGGGTCAACACCATTAGCGAACCCACCGCTCGCGCGATGGGTTCTTTTTTTGCGCCTTTCATTTAGAGCGAGCCTTTGGCTCAAATTATTTACGGTTCAGAAACGCCCTCAGTGAGAGTACGCTTTCGGGACGGCCGAGTGCAAATGCGGCAAAGCAGAGCGCAAAGACCAGGTGGTTTAATGATGCGCCGAAGTACTGCCAGAGCACGGCGCGCGGCCCTGGATAATTCGAAGAGAACAACAGCGTCAGCATGTAAATAATGCCGCAGATGCTGGCCGGGCGCGCTAGGATGCCCAATACCAAGGCCAAGCCGATTGCGAGCTCCCCGTAAGCTACGAGATAAGCGATCGCGGTCGCATGCGCGAGTACGAAATCATGCAAAATCGGGACCATGAACGGATAGGCGGCGCGATCGTTGAGGAATAGATGGATCCACGTCTGAAAACCGCCTTCGCGCGTGAAACGCGGCTCGAAGACCTTGTATTCAGCGAAGATCAGAAATATCGAACCTACCGCAATACGCAGCAGCGCCAGCGCAAGAGAGTTCCGGTCAGGCGAACGAAACCGCATGAAGCCGGCTTCCGGTCCAAAAGCACCGCGACCTTGCCCGGCATGTCGCTACGCGTATGAGCATCGCCCGTGAACCGAGTTCGATAATATAACAATCGAGGACGGGCTACTGCCCATCCTCGATTGTTCGTTTGGGATTGTTCGTTTGAATGGAAACGACTACGTGTGACCGTAGCCGGCCGTTTGCACCCGCCGCTGGTGCAGCAACGGGAGCGAGCCAGTGCACGAGGTCGCACCGGCTTGGCAAGTCGCCGCGGAGATCGTGATGTCTGTTTCACCGTTGCCATCGCCGAGTGATGGCGAAGGTTTGCCCAAGCTGTTCGGATACGATATGCCGTAGGCGTCGTAGTCGAATCCGATCACTTGGATTGCGATCTGGTCGTCACTTGTTGCCGCCCCATCGGCCGCGGTGTTTTGCGCGGCAGTGCACACTGATGGCACCGTGCCGGCGCTCGCGCCGCTCGGATGCACCGAGGATGGCGCCGTCGGCCCGATCGAGTCCGGCAGCGTCACTGTGCCCGAAGCGGTAGCTTCGATGGTGTAATACACCGGCGTCGCGGCGCTTGCCCAACCGTTGCAGCTTCCGCCGGCGGTCGGCCCATAGTCGACGATCTCGAGGTATGCTTCGGTGGCGCCGATTGGCATAATGAATGCAAACGTACCGCCGCCGTTTCCGTCAGCCGCGTAGGCCGGGGAGGTTGCAACGCCGAGTGTCGTCAACGCCGCGGGAAGCGTGAAGTTCGCGCTTTGCGTTACGGTGCCGGTGTTCGCTGGAACCGACACGCTGAGCGAATACGCGCCACCCGCTACTGCGGCGACGCCCGCAAACAGGTCGATCCCCTCGCCTACGCCGGCCGTTCCGGCCGGATAGAGTTGGCTGCTCCCAACGACCGAGTCAGGATTCCCAGCGAGCTTGAAGGCCGGCGGACCACCCCACGGCACTAGGACATTCGCGGCTGCAACCGTCGCCGCATATAAGGGAACCGGATAGGGCGCGACCCGGAACGGCGTACCGGTTCCGCCAGCGCCCGGCGCCGTGAAGTCGCCCTGACCCATTGCGTTGTACGGCTCGATTCCAAAACCGAAAACGCCGCCCGATTGACCGAACGTCGTTTGGACCGCACCACACGCCGCTCCCGGGTTCTGTGTCGTCGAGTTTATCTTGTTCGAACCGATCTCACTTGCCGCGGCGCCCGAGGTCGCAGTCGAACAGCCGTCATAGCCCGTCGAAGTCCCCGCGGTTCCGCCCAGATTCGCCGCCAGCGTGATGGTCGGTGAATTAACCAGCGAGCCGCTGGCACCAGGGTTGAAGCCGCCCGCCGGCTGACGGTAGGTCGCGACGACGGTGAGTCCCGTCGAGGTGCCGTACAGATTCGCAGTCCCAACCGCAAACTGCAGCACGTTCGATGAGAGGTTTGATGGATTGGAGGGAGCCAGCGGATTGGATCCGCTGGCTCCGCATCCTGCCAGAGCGAATGCGATCGCCCCGTATGCAATGATTGATTTGATTTTATTCATGCTCATTCCACACTAAAGCGACCGCTGGTAGAAGATTTGAACCGAGAACGGTTGGATCGGACCGAACGAGGGCGTTCCGGTGAAGTTGCCGTTCGAGAGCAGATACGCTCCGTTGGTGAACGCGTAGCTGTTGAACGGAATCGTCGGATAGCACCCGCGGAGCCCCGCGCCCGTCTGATTGATGCAGGAGTTCACGCCGGTCTGCGGTCCGGAGAGGCCGTTGGCAACCGGCTGATACCACGGACTGATCGCCGGAACCGAGTTCACGTATGCATTACCGAACAAGTTCCGGAACTGCACGCCGAAGATATTCCGGTTGCGCTTGTACTCAAGCGTCAGATTGGCGTAGAGGTTTTGATGCGAGAGCTTCCCGCCGTTTGCCGCCGTGGCCGGCGTTCCGCGCGTCGCGGCGATGTTCGGACTTGTCACGGCGCCCGGGTAAGAGGGGTCGTAGTAGTTGGTCGCGATGCTTGCTCCCGGAGCGCCGCCGACGAGGCTCGATTGACCGGGCGAGATGCCCGCGCCCATGTCGACCTGCGGCACGTTCGCATACGTGAGGCACGTGCCGCTCGGCGCCGCGTTGATACATCCGGCAATCAGGTTGCCGACGCTGTACGGATAGCCGATGTTGTACTCGATCTGGGGGCTTACGCTGAAACCGTTCTTGAGATTCTCGATTGCGCCGAGGCGAAGCGAGAACGGCGAAACATACCCGGCACGATAGAGATCGCCTAGCACCAGGGTCGCCAAGGAATTGGTCGGCACCGTTGTTTCACCGGTGGTGAAGGGCGGCGTCGTGCTCAGCACGTTCTGGTACGTCGCGGTCAAGAAGCCCGAAAGTCCCACCGAGCGTTGCGCAGTGGTCAGGCCGAACTCCGCGCCCGTCGTTTTGTTCAACCCTTGGTTTGAGATCGCGAAGATGCCGAGCACCGGATTGAGTTCGAAGTACGTCGGCAGACTTGTTCCTTCTTTAAAGAACGGCGTGAAGCGCACGCCCCAACCGTTCTTGAAGAGATGGTTGTAGCTGAAGTCGTAATTGGTGTATACGGCCGGCGGAAGATTTTCCGCGTCGGGCGCTTCGACGTTGTCACCCTGCCAGTACAGCTGCTCGCCGTACGATTTGCACGGGAAGACCGACGTCGTGTTGAACGGCGAATTAGCCCACCCGCAGACTGCGCCGGGCTTGGCCGGGATCTTCATGTACGGATCCAAGCCGTAGAGCGCGAACGGCGTTCCGCCCGTTTGCGCGTCGGCAAAGACGGCGGAGCGCCCATATGCAAACCGCAATGCGTCGTTCGCGCCAAGCTGGTATGAAATCGACACGCGCGGCTGGAGCACCGTCGGTTCGTTAGCCCACAAGGAGCTCGGCACGTCATATGGATTGTTGATCGGGACAACGGCGCTCGCCGGACACGGATTACCAGCGGAGATCGCGGCCACGTTCGAGCAGCCCGTTTTCGGTTCGCCCTGGTTGAAGAGATCCATCTGGCTGATCCAGTGGCGAATCTGTCCTTCGTCGCGAACGCCGAAGTCGAACTTGAGCTTGTCATTCGGGTTGTACTGGAAGCGGATACCGGCGCCCCAGTTCTGGAACTGGGTACCGTGGTAGCCAATGCCCCAGCTCGGGATGCGCGTGTTGGCGACCGAACCCGCTGCCGCACAGTTGAAGTAGTTGGTACCGGTCGAGTTGTTCCCGCACAGATAGCCGCCCGGGAACCAATCGCCCGGATTCGGTGAATTTGTGTTGTCAAACGTTTGAGGCAAACTGCTGATAAACGGCTGCAGAACCGTGAGCTGCGGTTCGTACAGATTGAATTGGGGATAGAGGACATTGTACTGGCCGTTCAGCGTAACCGTGAGATTCGGGCCGAATTGGTGCACGATGTCAAGATTGGTCCCGACAGTCTGGCCGCCGACTTGCTGCCAAGCCGAAAAGCCCGGCGCGCCGGCGCCCCAGGGTCCCAGCGTGTACTGGCTATCGGAGTTTTGCAGATCGTCCCAGTTGTAATAGCGCAGCGCCAAGTACGTGGTCGGAGAGAGATTGTTGTCGTACTCGAGCTTCAGATAGACCGTTTGGTTCGAGAAGTTTTGCTGCGGGCGGGTGATCGCGACGTTGGTCGTGGGAACGCCGGGACCAAGCCCGATGAGGCGCGCGTAATCGGATGGAATCTGCCCGGCGCCGTTCGGGTCGAACAAGCCGAACAGGAACTCAGACAGCGGAGCTTGAGTCAGAGTATCGTACGGATAGTAGACCAGAGCGTTCGGATTCGTAACCGGGTTATAGACGCCGCCCGGCCCAAACGTCCCCTCATAGCCCTCCTGCTGGATGTTCGTGTAGAGGACTTGGAACTGTTGATTGAGGTTCCGGCCGAACTTGTAAAAGAAATTGTTGGTGAACTGATCGTTCATCACGTACGTCGTCGCGAAATAATTGCCGTACTGGTTCAGGGGCGTCGAGGAGTAGCCGTAGTACGGGGTAAAGCGCTGACCGGTGTACGAGGCGTACTCGGAGAAGCGATTGTTCGGCGTTGAGAAGCCGTAGCTCGTACTGAGCTGGTGGTTGAACTGCGGGCCGCCGAACTCCGCATCGAACAGCCCTGTTCCGGGATAGCTGCCGCGTAGCGGAATGACGTTGATCACTCCGGCGCCAACCCCACCCTGCGTCGCATCGCCCGCGCCCTCGACGACTTGGACCTCGGCAATGCCGTTGATGAGTCCGTTCGACCCGTTAAGGCCCAGGAACGGCTCCTTGAACGGCACGCCGTCGTACTGGTAACCGACTTCTGCCGCGGCGCCGCCGCGGATCGTAACGCTCGAAGCAATCGCGCTGTTGTTATTCGTCAGCGTGACGCCCGGAACGGCCAACAATACGGCGTTCTCGTCTGTCGAGGCGAGCTTGCCGGTTGATTGCAAGATCTCCGTCGCGTTGACTGTGTAGGAGTCGGTGGTTTGCGTCGGCTGGTAGGCGCTGGCCACGCTGCGTGCCGTTACGCGCGCAATCGTTCTCAGTTGTTCCGGCATCGCCGCCGTTCCCATTGAGTTTGCTTGGTCGCCGAAAACGACAACGCCGGGGATGCTGACCGTCGAGTGATGTTGTTCGCTGATCGTGACGGTATAGGTGTCGACCGCCATACCGATGATGATGAAGAATCCCTTCGCGTCAGTCGTCGCCCTATACGTCGCGCTCGGTGATTGCGCAAGGACCGCGGCTCCGCCAATCGGAGCCTTGGTGACCCCATCCACGACCGTGCCGTTGAGGCTGCCGTACACGCCACCTGCTGCAAATGCGGGCGGAGCGCACGTGCTCGTTACGAGAAAGAACGCAAGGAAAGCCAAAAGGAGCCTGCGGTCCATAGTGAGTCCTCCCATAAAGCATGGGTATCCCGCGATGAACCGCGCGGTCGTTCTCTTCCAGGTTCCGGACGCCGCTAGACACTCCACCGCTGGAGCCCTCGTACCCGTGATTCATGCGGGCGATGGCAAAAATCCTATGGCAGAACGAGTTCGGACGGGCTTCCGCATAGGCGCCGGCCGAGACTGCATGCGCTGACGCGGGTCGAAAGGCCTTCAGTATGATTTCTCTCGAAAAGCCGCCCATGCAGCGGATGATTATCTGCCTTTGCGTTACCTTAGCTTTTGCGACGCCGGCGCAGGCACGTGGGGCGGCCCTCGATCCGCCGCTTGCGACCAAGGGCGACCCCATGACTGTGGTTCTCGACGAGCGCACCGCGCCGCGCGGGTTTGCCTACACTCACATTACGATTCCCGTTCGGCCGGGGCCGTTTACGGTCGCGTATCCGGAGTGGATTCCGGGAGAACATGGCCCGACCGGTCCGCTCAACGATCTCGCGCAGCTGAAGATCAGCGCCGGCGGCCGGACGATCCCGTGGCTGCGCGATCAAGTCGACATGTATGCCTTTCACATCAACGTCCCAAACGGCATAACAACGATCACCGTTGATTTCACGGTGCTGCTCAACCATCCGAATAACTTTGTCGACGGGCAACTGGCGACGCGCAACATCATGGTCGGCAACTGGAACCGGTACATTCTTTATCAGCCGAACATAAACAATCAGCACTACTACGCGCGTGCGAGCCTCATTTTGCCGCCGGGCTGGGATTACGCAAGTGCGCTGCCGGTGCTGGCGCGCAGCGGCAACCGCATCGACTTTAAAACCGTCACGCTCGAAACGCTGGTCGATTCACCAACCGATTCCGGCCGCTACTATCGCCATATCACGAGCTGGAGCGGCCAAGGCACGCACAGTTACATCGATATCTTCGCCGATCATCCCGAAGATCTGAAACTGTCCGCGGGCGAACTGGCCGCGTACGAGCGCATGACGCCTGAGGCGATGGCGCTGTATGGCGGGCGCCACTGGAACGTCTATCATTCCGAGCTTACGCTGAGCGACTTGATTCCGCCGCAGGGGATCGAGCACCATCAATCCAGCGACGATCGCTTCGACGACACGTTCATGACAAATCATGCCGAGCAGTTGGAGGCGGGCGATCTGCTGCCGCACGAGCTTTCCCATTCGTGGAACGGAAAGTACCGGCGTCCATTCGATCTGCAGCAGCCCAACTTCAATCGGCCCTACCCAGAGCACACCGAATTGCTTTGGCAGTACGAAGGCATGAATCAATACATGGGCGATCTGATCGCATTCCGCAGCGGCATCAAGGGCAAAGCCTCGGACTATCCAGAGTACCTGGCCTACATTTATTCGCAGATGGCCTTTGAACCCGGGCGCAACACAACGCCGATCATCGATCTTACGACCGGCGCACCCTACTTCTATCTCGCGAGCGGTGACTACGGCTCGCTGCGGCGCCATGCGGGCGACTTTTACACCGAAGGCGAACTGATGTGGCTTGACGCCGACACGATCATCCGCCAACGAACGCACGGAAAGAAATCGATCGACGATTACGCCAAAGTCTTTGCCGGCGGAACCTCCGCTCCGCGGGTCGTCACGTATACACGCGCCGATTTGGAACACTACCTCGGCGAGGTTGCACCATATGATTGGCACGGCTTTTTTCAGAAATATGTCTACTCCATCAGTCCGCAGCCGCCTACCGATGAAATCGCGCGCGGCGGCTACCGGCTGATCTTTACGGCCAAGCCCAACACGTATGAGTCAAACGCCGAAGGCGTCAATAAGTTTATCGACTCGTGGTACGATATCGGCTTGAATCTAAAGCCGGATGGAACTATCAACGACGTGCGCGAGAACTCGCCGGCATGGAACGCCGGTCTAGGCCCGGGAATGAAGATCGTGGCCATCAACGATCGCGAGTTCACGCCGGATGCGTGGAGTGCGGCGATTAAGGCGACGTCGGCAGGCTTCAATCCGATCGCGGTGCTTGTAAAGCACGCGGGTTATTATCAAAACATGACGCTGAACTATCGCGGCGGCGCGAAGCATCCGCATTTAGTCCGAATACCTGGAACAGCCGATATGTTTGCCGATATCATGCGGCCGCACGCGAAATGAAAAGGAGTAGCATGAAGGTCAGAGCCATTGCGGGCATTACGATGCTGGCCGTTTGGCTTGCCTTCGGTATCGCTGCTCGCGCACAAACGACGCCGCGGTTCGATCGGCCCCTCGCGACGCAGAATAATCCGATGACCGTCACGCTCGACGCGCGCGAGGCGCCGTTCGGGCGCGCGTATGCGCATATGACCATTCCGGTCGCGCCCGGAGCGTTCACGATCGATTATCCGCAATGGATTCCGGGCGAACACGGTCCAACTGGCCCGCTCAGCGACATCTCCGAATTGCGCGTGAGCGCCAACGGCAAGCAGTTGCGATGGCAGCGCGATCAAGTCGACCTGTATGCGTTTCATCTGAACGTCCCTCCGGGCGTACGGGCCATTGACGTAGGTTTCACCGTACTGCTCAACGGGGGCGGCGACACGATGGCGACGCGCAATATCATGGTCGGCAATTGGAACCGCTACATCTTCTACCAGCGGAATATCGACAACACGAAGTATTTCGCCAGGGCGACCATCATCATGCCGGCAGGATGGGATTACGCGTCGGCGCTGCCCGTCGCATCTCGTTCGGGCAACCGGGTGAATTTCGACACGGTTTCGCTCGAGACGCTGGTCGATTCGCCGACGGATATCGGCGCCTACGTCAAACACATCACCACCTGGAGCGGCGACGGAGCAACGACGTATCTCGATCTCTTCGCCGACGCGCCGGAAGACTTAAAAATCGACGACAAAGTGATCGCCGCGTATAAACGGCTAACCCCCGAAGCGATCGCGCTTTATGGCGGGCGGCACTGGAATGTGTATCATGCCGAACTCACGCTCAGCGATACGCTCGGTTTCCAGGGCATCGAGCATCACCAGTCAAGCGACGATCGTGCGAGCGATGATTTTCTCACAAATCCGAAGATGCAAATGGCAAACGGCGATTTGGTGCCGCACGAATTCTCGCACTCTTGGAATGGCAAGTATCGGCGCCCCTTCGATTTGCAGCAGCCCGACTACAACGCGCCCTACCCCGAACGTACCGAACTGCTGTGGCAATACGAAGGCATGAACCAATACATGGGCGATCTGCTTTCGTTTCGCGCGGGCATTCGTGATCCCAAGGACTATCCGGAATTTCTCGCGGCGCTCTATTCGAATCTTGCATACGAGCCGGGACGCAATACCACCGCGCTTATCGATACTACTACGGGCGCCCCGTACTACTACTGCTGTGCGCGTGGCGTCTATCCGAGCCTGCGCCGGACGTCCAGCGATTTCTACACCGAGGGCGAGCTGGTATGGCTCGACGCCGATACGATCATTCGCGAACAGACTCACGGCGCCAAATCCCTCGACGATTATACGAAACTCTTTGCCGGCGGCGTTTCCGGACCAAAAGTTGTCACCTACAGGCGCGAAGACATTGAGAATTACCTCAACCAGGTCACGCCTTATGACTGGCACGGATTCTTTTCGAAGTACGTCTATTCGATTGCGCCGGAACCGCCGACGGACGAGCTCGCGCGCGCCGGATACAAGTTGGTCTTCAACGATAAGCCGAATAAATTCATCGCCGGACGAGCGGCAGCGTCGCATGGAGTCGCTGCCTGGTTCGATGCGGGCGTGCAGCTAAGCGGCAACGGCGGCATACGCGACGTGCGCGAGAATTCGGCCGCGTGGAAGGCTGCGCTCGCGCCAGGCATGCAAATCGTGGCCGTGAACGGCCGCGAGTTCAGCTCGAAGTTGTGGACGGAAACGATTCAGGACGCGAAGGGATCGACCGCTCCGATTCATCTCTTGATCAAGCAAGGGCATTGGTATCAGAAGATGGATCTCGATTACCACGACGGCCTGAAGTATCCGCATTTAGAGCGCATCCCCGGAACTCCCGACATGTTGTCGGCAATAATGCAACCCCACGCGGTAACCCCTTAACGGATTCGAACCGGAGATCGGCGGTCCCGGCGCTCGATACCGGTTCCAAAGTCTAGCCGCGATGAGTCTCCGAGGGAACTGTGCGTTGACTGCTTAGGATAGCACGCGAGGACTCACGAAGATGGGCCGAGCCATGAGGCCGCGTTCTTCAGCTGTCCGACTCTCCGTCATTGTGGTGCTGGTCGGGTTCTTCGGCCTGGCCTACCTTCCGGATTTGGTACGCGTCTTTGGCTATCCGCTCGGCGACTGGGGATTGACGATTCCCGGTGACGGGAGATCCGTTGCGACCGTGCGCGCTGAAGGACCGGCCGCCCGCGCCGGCATCCGGGTAGGCGATCGGGTCGATCTGTCCAGCGCCTCAAGTCGGATCATGCTGGAAGTGCTTGGTGGGGCGGCTTCCGCACCGGGCGCTATTCTGCACCTACGCGTCATTCACAACGGCCGAGCCCGATTGGTAGCGCTGCGTGCGATTCGCGAGCCCCCCAGCTGGGCGCCGCTACTGGTGTTGCGCGAAGTGATCTGGCTGCTTCCGGTTGCGCTCGGCGTACTATTACTCGTGCTCCGTCCGAGCCCAACCACGTGGGGTTTCTTCCTCTTTTCTCTTGGCGCCGGTGGCCAACCGCCGACGGCAATCGGCAACGCGCGGATAATACCGCCGTCCATCGAACCTGCATGGATGGCGACGACAAACCTACTGTATTTCGCTCTGCCGCGCGCCGGTCTTGTCCTGTTCGCGTTCAGTTTGGCGCGTCGATCGCTGAAAATGTGGCGAACTGCCTTGATAGTGTTCGCCGGTTTGTTGGGCCTCATACAAGCGGTTCCGCTTTTCGCCATAAATCCAGATTTTATCATCCCGTCATTGACGCTGGGTTGCGAGATCGGTGGTGCCATGATTGCGATCCTCGCCCTCTTCGATGCGTATCAGCGCGTGTCCGATCATTTGCGGCAGCGTTTGTATTGGATCTCAATCGGTTTGGTGCTCTGGGTGACCGTATCAATCACCGACGCCCTGCTCTGGCCCGTGTACGAAACATATCAGTTCCATACGGCGATAGACGTTTCTCAATTGATCTTTCCCTCGATGGTCGCTTACGCGTTACTCCACGAACGGGTCGTCGATATCAGATTCGCGCTAAGCAAGACCCTAGTGTACAGTATCCTTACAGCTATGGCGGTGGCCGTTTTTGCGCTCATCGATGCGTTTTTGTCGCGCGGAATCGCCGCGGGGCGGCTCAGTTTGCCGATCGACGTTTTCGTTGCCATCGCCCTTGGCTTTTTCTTTCACGGTATCCACGGAACCATCGACATTGCAGTCGATCGATTCCTATTCCGGCAACGCCACGATGCGGAGATTCGACTGGCACGAGCCGCCAATGCCGTATTGCATGTTCATTCGGACGCCGCCGTGGCAGAGTACCTCGTTGAGGTTCCCGGTCACGTTTTGAATCTGACCAGCGTGGCGCTCTACCGGCGAAATGACCAAAGCTTCGCGCTGGAAAAACATGCTAGCACTAGCCGCGATCTACCGCGTAATGTAGCCCTTGACGATCCGCTCGTCGCCTATCTCAGCGCGGAACTCGGTCCAGTTCGTCTTTCCGAAATCGAACCCGAGACGCGCGCCCTCGCGCCGAGCGACAAGGCCGTGCTGGCGCTCCCGCTCCTGGCGCGCCGCGAGTTGGGCGGATTCGTTCTGTACGGTGCGCATCGCGACGGCGCCGACATCGACCCGGACGAAATCAAGGCTCTGATTCCTCTGGTTGCCAACGCTGCGATAACCTACGATCACCTCGAAGCGGCGGCATTGCGAGAAGAGAACGCCGAGCTTCGCGCCACGTTCCTTACGCTACGCCGATGAAACGAACGGAAGCGGACGGTTTCGCGATAAGTCGTTTACATCGGGAGAATTGTGCCGTGTTCTCCGACGAGAAGTGTTTTGGCGACCAGACCCTTACCATTCGACGTAGCGGCTAGGCGCACGTGCGCACCCCGGACAAGCATCGCCTTCGAACCCGGTTCGATATAGAAGATCGGCGTGTTGAGCGGAATGGTGATGTTCTTTGTGCCGCTCTTAAAGACGAGCGTGATGTGTTTGCCTGCAGAGCTCGATGCGACCGTTCGGACGGTGGAATTAGCCATCATATTCGTTGACCGCGTCACGCTGCGCACGGTGGAGTTCGCCATCATGCGCGTGCCGCGCGAGTTCATCTTGGTGAAGCCTTCGCCCATGCCGCGCAACGATGGGGCAAAGATGTGCACTTCGCTCGAAACATAGGTTCCGTTTGGTTGCGGCACGACGGTCGTGCCGATGAACGAGCCCGTCGACACTTTGTCCAGCGAAGAATGCGCGAGCCCCAGAAATCGCATTTTCGGTCCGAAGGAGACGGTCTTGTTGCCCGAGCCGGTGTTGACCACCAGCGCTGTTGCGCTCGCCGAGACAATGGTGCCACGCAAGAGAACCGTATTCGCCGGTAAGGCGGCAGCCGAAGTGATCGCCATTGCGGTTAATGCGAAGGCCACCGAAAGACAGATTCGTATACGCATATACCTATTGTAAGCTAGAGCATTGAGAAAAGCCAGAAGCCCCGTCACCCCAGATGCGCCGCCCCCATCGCGTAGCCGTAATTCCACCCAAACGCCGAAAAAAAGGCACAGCCGGGAATTACGAGCCGATTGAGGAACAATACCATATCATGGATGCGCTTTCGTACCGGGTTATCTTGGAGCCCGACGAAGATGATGGCGGCTTCAACGTCATCATCCCAGCGTTCCCGACCGCACACACGCAAGGGGATGATGTCGAAGATGCGTTGGGCAACGCGCGCGAAGTCATTGCGCTTGAACTTGGCTTTCTGCGAGATAAAGGTTTGCCGATTCCGCCGAGCGACGCCGAAAACGTCCGCCTGGAGCGCGTGACGGTCGCTTTACCAGCGGCATAGCGCAACAAATAAGCCGTGGGCAGCAAGCTTTCCGTCGTCGACGGGATTGATCTTGTGCGTGCTCTTCAGAGAGCCGGATGGGTCAAGCATTCTCAAGTAGGCTCCCACGTCAAGATGACGCGCGGCGCAGCACATGTTTCCGTGCCGCTGCATAAACGGTATGCCTTTGCGTCCAAACTTTATGGCAGTCCCTGCGGGTTCGTAAACGAAACAACGCGATTGTCCCTGAACGTGACGGAATAGCCGTCACCCGGTCCGTCAAAATACTGCCACGTCGGTTCACGATCGAGGTCCGCGCGATCTCCGAACTCGTTTGGGTAACCACGAAGCCATGCGACGGCGGCGCGCGTCATGCCTACCTTCAGCGAATAGGCATCATTCAGCGCAGCAGCTTTCTTCACGGGCGGTCGCTCCATGCTTAGTATTGCATTGACCTGAAAATCGGCGAGCATGATTGCCGGGCATGGCAATATGTCGGTCGTCGGCTGATTCGAACCGCCGAGTGCGATCGCTTTTGCGCTCGGCCTCTCCACGACCACCCGCAACGGGTCGATGGCAAAAAAGTGCAGCGCCGCGTCGTTGCCCCAGTGTATCGTCGAGCCGGTCCAAAGCTCGGCCACCTCGCCGCGCTCGCGCAGCACTTGACTCACTTTGATTGGAACCGCGGCGGCGTACATGTTGTGCCAATGCGGGCAACCGATATCGATGCCGCCGTAGCCGTAAACATTTTTCCCCGTAAGCTCTTTACGGACGAGCGCGAAGTCCGGATCGCCGTTGTCTTCAGGCGGCCACCAGAGATTAAACGACAGCGACGCGTCCGATCTGCTCCAATCCCCGTATTCGAGGTCGGTTCCGTCCGGGCTGCGGGCGAAGCCCGGCGCCGCTTCTAATTCGACTCGATACATTCCGGGAGACTGGGACGGATGAAACGTTACCGGCATCGCATACTCGACGAGCCGTCCGGTGAGTGGCTGGCCCTCGGGGGGCACGTATACCGGCGAACCGATCGTGACATCGAGGTGTTGTTCGGGCGCGTTTGGTTTGTCATAGGGCCGGGCTTTGAACGAAATCTTGCTCGGCTCGAGCGTGAACGGCGCTCCCGGAAGCGCAAAAGCATGCAGCGTTGCAACTCCGTCCTGGGTTCGCAGATCGATGGCGACCGATTGTCGAGCGGAAGCCACTGTTATTGTTTTTGGGCTCTGCCGGCCCCGATCAATCAAGAAGAATCCGATGCTTCCGAACGCGAGCGCGAGCACGACCGCGGCGATTTTCACCGTCGTGGCTTCTCTACGACCAAAAAGCGCGGCTCTTAGTACGCAAACTCACCGGCTCCCGTTGCATTCTGCCGATGATTGCAGAATTGTCGCTGCGGCCTGAGCTTCGAGCGGTTCCTCATTCACTTGGTATGTCGTAAGACTGTTGAACAGCGCGGCAAACTTCGTCATACCCAGAAGACCCAGATCGACCGACGACGGCGTGATGGCCGGTAAGGGAGATGCGGCCGGTAAGGGAGATATGGAAGCGTTGGTCAGGTGCTTCGCGTTTGACGGTGGCAGCACGATTGGAGTCTCGTCAGCAGGATCTACAGGCGTTTTCAGGCCGTCACCGTGCCCCAGGAGCCGATTCCCGTTGTAACTGTAATACGTTCCGCTCAGGACATTCAAGGCTTGATCCTGGTGGTCGATAATCGCCCGCAGCTCTTTCTGCATCTCGGCGAGTCGGCGTTCGTCCTCAGTTCGAGGCGGTGCCCGAAAATGACGAGCATCGTTCAATAGCGCTTGCGAAGTGGCGAGATTTTGCGCAATCACATCAATCATGGGCCCGAAACGGTTGACGTCCATATCGATGACCATGATTCGATTCGCGCTCGATACTTTGTCGCGGGCCGCCTTGAGGAAGAGCGATTTTGTCTCATCGATAGCGATGTTGTTTTGGATGAGCGCGCGCACCGTGCGGCCCACATTTTCCCGCAACGTCGTGCAAAATGCCGAAGATCGCACATGAACGATGGTCTTCAGCGGCGATGGTGAAGGCGCAGGAGCGATGACCAGTGCCAAAACTACACCCAACACGGTCACATTCGCATTCGTTAGTTGCCGGTCTGAAATGACCCGAATTGCTGCGTGTACACTGCGCTGCAGATCGGCGGATTGTTTGCCCAGCCGGTGTACGAGTAGGTTAAGAGGTAGCTTGTATTTGGCGATAAGGCTGGAACCGGCACCGCGTAATAGGGGTAACGGCCGCGAAGAAACTCATCGCACTTACGAAAATTCATCGTAAAGCACAAATTCGCGCTCTTGTCCCCCGTTTCATGTCGGCGCCCTCCCGTAACAACCCATACGCGGTGCGGCACTTCAAGCGGGTTGTGTGGAAATCTTTTCCTTAGCAGCTCGCTGAGCGCAAGGTCAAATCGCTTGACAGCCTTCGGCGACAGACTTGCACCAATGCCTGCGCTTGCCCGAACGCGGCCGCGCGCTTACGGTCGAACCAGTGCCAGCACTGGCCGGCGCTGACAACATCGAATGCACTCGCGAAGCGCCAACCCGCGCGCCAGCACGCCGGTCCCTGTCCCCAGATCCAAGACGCGATCGCCTTCGCAGACCTTGCCTGTTTTGAAGAGCGTATCGAAAAAACGCGCTGGGAAACCAACCCGATGCCGCCCGTAGTCGGCGGCGGTCTTGCCGAAGTCGAGTTTCTTCCTTAATTAGTCATTCCGGCTTTGCAAACATTTTCATGAACTCGTCCTCAGCTGCGTAATCGAAGAGATCACTTGCGGGATATTGCGCTAGGATAGGAAAGGCTTGGCGCCAAGGTTGCGCTCGTGCTTGAGCCGACAACCAAGCGCAGTATGATGACATCTCTGTCTGATAGGTTGTGACGGCATGATAGCCGAGATTGGCCGCCGCTCGCATGTCCAAAACAAAGGGTTTCGGCACGGACCAGGGAGTCATCCCAACAGAGCCGTGTTCACGACCATACGGTATGGGCACTAGACTCAACTGGTCGCCAACGGCGTCGGCGATCGTTTCTCCAATTTCAAAAACTGTGAGACACTCCGGATCGCAGGCGTTCAGTATCCCATGAAACGAACGCTCGACCGCGAGTCGGGCCAGTTCAGCGATATTCTTTACGGATGAGGTGTGAAAGCGACTCAACCCTTCGTAAGCCAAAGGTACGATTTTGCGTCCATCGAGCGCCCGCTTCAAAAACCACCACTCCCTCGGATGGCGCGAGCCAATGCCGTAGACGGCGCCGGGCCGCAGTATCGTGACCGGTATCGAGGCCTTATCGAGCAGCGTGTGCTCGAGTGCGATCTTTCGTGTTGAATAGGTTTCTGGCCCAGGCCTCACCGTGCGTTGTGTTTCCGGAATGGGCACCGGAAGACAAGGATACTCGTCGCGCGCCTGGGCCTCATCCAGAGTTCTATTGCGCTCGTCCATATATACGCTCGCGGATGACATGACGACAAAGGCGCCGGCCTGCGATTGGATCTCGAGCAACTGGTTCGCATGAGATTCGTCGTACGCGACACAGTCAAACACGATGTCGGCACCGCGATGCAAGGCACGCTTCAGCGCACCCGCTTCGTCGCGATCGAACTCAACTATATTACATCGATTATCGTGCAGGTCGTGCGAGAGCGATCGCCCGCCGCGGTGGGCCGCCGTGACACTCCAGCCGGCGGTTAGGAAAACATCTATCGCTGCCAGACCGATTTGGCCCGTGCCGCCGATGATGAATGCGTGTTTTGCCACAGCATCCGATCTCGAGGCTCGCTTCAAAATATGGAGCCGTGATTTCCCACGCACAATAGAGTGGGGGCTATTCGATTGCGTTCAACGCGTAGGTTTGATCGCGAATAACGGCCGTCTCGGGCGCAAAGCGGATCCAGCGGTTTGACGCATTGTTTACAGTGGCTCGGAAGCGGCGGTCCCAGCGTGCTTCATCCTCGCCCAGGTACCGGCGAAGCAGCCTGCGCGCACGTTCGGGTTCCCATGGTTCGACCGTGGCCCTGCCTCGGAAGCCGGCATGATGGACGCGTCCGGTCGAAGCGTCGAAATCAACGATGCCGATTGCGCAATTCGGTTAGGCGGCGATGCGCTGCGGAAAGGTGTCGTGCTCGTTTGCGATGATCCAGAGTGCATCTGCCTCCCAGAGGAACCATACGGGCGAGTCGCGCGGGCCGTCCATGTGAGCCGTCGCGAGATGCGCAAAAAGCGGACGTGTTAGGATGGCGTGTAGTAATTTTAGATCAACGCTGCCGAAGTTCGGAACGTCGACAATGCGCATGGTATAGGGCCTTCAGCGCGCAAATGCCGGCACCTGGTCTTCCCGCATTACAATGGCACGGCGGCGGCTATGAAAAAAGCACTTGTCGGGACCATCATGATCCCGACATACTGTAATCCTATGCGGCCAGTTTGTCGATCGCCAGTATCGCAGTAGCTACTGCGTCCCGCAAGATGGACAGCTGCATCGTAGGTTGATCTACCCAGCGCGCCTCGACCTGTTCCGGTAGAAGCGGTATGTGCATGAAAACGGCGGCCATTTGCCGCGCTGCTTTCGTGTTCGCGTAGTGAAGGGCCAGATACAGCGCTTGATTGCACAGATGATTGCCCGCGTAATTGGATGGTGCGCTCGGTACGCCGTGCTCACGCAATGCGCGTGAGATGTGCGATACGTCCACGTTGGAAAAATACGCCGCAGGACCGCCCGCGATGATCGCAGTTCCGCTCTCTAGATTTCCTGCCCGATCAGGCACCGTGAAATCACGAAAATTTGTGGCTATCCGCTCGAAAGTCACCTTGCTTCTACCGGGCGCCTGCCCTACCAGAAGGCATGCATCTGGCGCGCATTCGTCGATCTTCCGATATAAGGTTTCTTGCAAGGCATTAGTATCGCCCGGCAAAGTCATCCACGTAAGTCTACGATTTACCAAGCGCAGCGATGGAGTCGGGTCCTTTGCCAGTGACTCGACAACTACTTGGGAAGCATTGATTCCGTCATCATTTGGCTCGAAAGCAGTAACTAAGATGCAGTGTTCCATGTTGATCTTTTTTAAGGAGATCGGCGGGGAAGAGCATGCCGCAATTTATCTGGCGCGGCCGACTTTCTTAGGACTCATGATCACAGTCCCGCACCATCCGCGCTTACGTTCGTAACGTCGATGTAGGCGTAGTAACGATCGGAATGTACATCGGAACGATACAGCGTCAGCACCGCCTGCCAGTGTCGCCCTTGCGAATCCGCAAAGCTATAGCTGCGCGATCCCACATCGGCACCCACCGAAGCGGCGCCCGCCGTCCAGCCCGCCTTCGCGAGCTGCACGCTGAATGCGTCGAGCAATTGCGACAACGGCAGCGTCGTGACGAACACTGCCCCGCTGGTTCCGCCCGGCACGCCCGGGCTTGCCGGACGCATCGTAACTCCGTCGGGCGGCGTGAGCACCGGCAATGGTGAGTGCGGGAACATCGTTGGCGTTATGAACGGCGGCTGCATCGTGTTGCAGACAGTCTGTTTCGAAGGCTGCACACTAAGGGTTATCGCATTCGAGTTCGGCATCGTATGCACGTTGATCAAACCGACGCTCTTTTCACAGAAGCCGGCGTTGCCCGCAAAATACGGGTTCTCAAATCCGCCCATCGATGCACCGGGCACCGGCTGGCGAGCAAAACCACTAGCCTGCAGGCGTGCGAAATATGATTGAAGGTCGCTGTCGGTCAGCGTGTAGTAAATGTTGTACAGTGGCCCGCCGCTCGAATAATTCGGCTCCGCCACGGTACTTGCAAGCGGCGTCGCACTCGGCAGCGGCAATCCCCACTCGCCTACGCCCGGCGGCGTTTGCACAAGGTACACCTGTGCTTCCTGCGTTCCACCGCTGGTTGCCAGCCGCCGCGTCAATTCGAGTAACGCCGGTTCATCCGATTTGCGGATCCGAACGGGAATCCACGGTAGCTTTTCCGCGGTCGGAGTCGCAAATTGCTCACGTGTTATCGCGCCGCCCGAAGCATCGACACGCGCGGCATAGGCTCCCGGACGACCCCTCCGATACACGGCAAGGGAGCCTCTCCAATGAAATGCGCCGCGATCCCGGCGAAACGCCGCGATGGCCGCGTCCTTGGATGCAACAGTCGTCGTGATGCGCCACCCCGCGCTGCGAAGCTGCGTCAGAAACGAATCAAAGATCGGGCGCAGCGCAACCTTGCCCGTTATTAGTGCGGACGAAGAAGCCGTGCCCACCGGCTCAGCAGCGAACCCCGTAGAAAAACCTGCGCCTCCGCCGGTACCCATGATCGTCGTGCCGGGCGGCGCGACAAAACTCGGTAACGGGCTTACGAGTCCCGACGTTCGACTTTCGCAAAGGCCGCCCCAGTCATTTGCTTGTGGAATGGTTATTCGAAGATCATCCGTGCTGTTGGCAGCAACAACGATGCTGACGGCCTGTATCCCGCGACAAAATGTCGTGAACCGCGGTGCGTTTACGCCCGAATTTCGGAACCCTCCGAACTGGAAATTTACCGGCGCAGCTGCGAAGCCGCTTGAGCGAAGCTGCGAAAGGTACGCTTCGTAGGATCTCTGCGCATCCGCCGGCCGGTAGTAGATGGTCACGTTGCCTTGCGCTGGATTGACCACGCTGCCCAGCACCGGCACGTCGCTGGGTAGCGGCACCGGTGATTTCCAGTCCGGTGGTAGCGTGCCTACCGTCACGTGCGCCGCGGGAACGAAGGCGGAATTGTCCGCGATGCGTTGTACGAGCAAATCCATCGCCGAAGAATTGCCCTGTGCAAAAACGGCAATAGGGTACGCCGCGAGCATCGCAGCAATTGTTACAAAGCCCAAAAACTTAAGCATGTGGCGCCTCCAGGGGCCCTTTTTATTCGCTGCGCACCCCAATTGTCATCGGCAGCATCAAGCGTTAACGCGTCTGACGTCCTGCCTACGTGCGACCGTGCGCGGTCTACGCAGAGGGTAATCCCACCCTCGATCCACACGGAGCCCATGGCAATCCATATGAATGTACAGGAACGGGCCAGCGATTTCCAACCCCGGCCGGCGAGGCTCCTGCTTGACAAACCTAGGCCTAGGTTTTATGATGTCCGAGAGTGGGAAGTAGGCGTGTCGGGCAAGTCCGATTCCGAGCTATCTCGGGCGATCACGCCGGCGCCGCGCTCCCGCACCTTCATGCTGACATCGGAAGCGGAGAAGTCGTCATTGAATTGTTGCCTGGCGGCGACGTGCGGCTCTCGGCAGCTCACGGCGATCCCGTCCGAGGAAAAGTGACGGTACATGAGCTCCGGATCGTCTTGGAGAATGCGCGAGACGCTTATTCTGATCTCATGAGTCTTTGGAAAGCGAGCCAACCTCGATGAAGACGCTCCAGAAGCGCGGTCGCATACTAACTACGGCTGCCGAAATGCGTCGCGCGGTGAAAGCTGCACGCCAGCGCGAACGGACCGCGACGAAAATCCGAGCAGCGCACTATGATCGACGCGGCGATATGATCGTCGCCGATCTTTCGACAGGTGCAACGCTGACCGTACCGCGGCGCGCTATTCCCGGCTTCGCGAAAGCGTCACCGCAAGCGCTAGCCGATGTCGCAGTAACTCCGGGGGGCGAGGGGCTCTGGTCCGATGCCGTTGATGACGGGGTGCTGGTCGAGCACCTTCTCGTCTTGGCCATTGGCGAGACAACGCTTGGAACAATCGGCGCTCGAATCAATGCTGCAAAGAAATCGCCGGCTCGCGCCGCAGCATCACGCGCTAACGGAACCAAGGGTGGCCGGCCCCGCAAGTCGGCCGCATAGCCGGGCGCCGTCTACCCCAAGTTTCCACCTAAATTGCGACATCTGATCCCTATTGGTTCGGGCATTAGCGATCCTAATATCTTCACAAGACCTGATTCTTCAGTGCTTTGCAAAAGTTTTCGTATGACGGCATCTGTGCCTGATAGATTGTGACGACATGATGGCCGAGACACGCGATGGGATGACCCTGCGGTTAGCAGGCAACTCCGACCTAGCTGTGATTCTGAAGATGATGCGCTGCACGCCGTGGGAGAAAACCGATTATCTCACGCGGCAACTGCGTCAGCAGAATATCGTCGTGGCGGAAGAATCGAAAAACATTCTCGGTTTTATCGTCTGGAACCGCGAATTTGCGTCGTTGCCGTTTGTCTGGCTCGTCGTGGTTGCTCCACCGTATCAGAGGCGCGGAATCGCATCACAACTCTTTCAATATATCGAAGATAATTGCTCCGGTACTCGTCTCTACAGCTCCACAAATGAAAGCCATGGCGGCGAATAAAGGACTCGGCGCCGGTCTCGAATGACGAAAAGGGATGGAACCACTTCGATCCGGAATCCGCCGAACGCGCATCGCGCATCCCACGCACGATCTCGAAGCTGTGCGCGAATTCTACGGCGTTACGCTAGGACTCAGACCAATTACCTCTTTCGTCGATCACGACGGCTACAACGGACTGATCTACCGCCTGCCAGGCGCGAACAACGAGCTGGAGTTCACGCTTGCGCTCGCCCCTCATTCGAAGGTAACGTGGAGCGAGGAGACATTGCTCGTTTTTTATATCGAAACGGAGTCGGCATTCGACGCCACGGTCGAGGCGCTGGATCGATTGCCGGCTGCGCGCGTAGCGTCCGCAAACCCGTACTGGGATCGTGGGGGAGTTACGTTTCTCGATCCCGACGGCCGCCGCGTCGTGATTTTCCACTCGGAAAAAATTAGGGATTATGAGAGCTGAGCCACCAGGAAGATCTTGCGCACGCGGGGCGGCGCCTTGGCTCGTTCTAGGCGATCGCGCGCTTCTTCCAACAGGGGAGTCGCGGCTTCGACGATCTCTTCTAGCAAAGCGTCCCGGTAGAACTCGATCGATCGATAGAGCGCATTTTCTCTTACGTCAAAATCAGCAATTTTCTCATAATCGCGGATGGAAAAGCCTGCGGCTTTGAAAACAGCGCGATAATCCTTTGCGACTGTCGCGACGGGCAAGTCGTCTACTAGCGCCTCCATTGTGGTGGACGCCGCGACTCCACCTGGCCGCAGCAGACGCGCGATTTCCGTTGCGACGCTGCGTGCGTCCATGAACTGGATCGCATCGATGCTCATGAGGCCGTCGAAATGTTTCGCCGGCAGGCCGGTGTGCGTGGCATCGGCGTTCACGAAAGATGCCCGTGTGACTCCTCGCTGCCGCGCGAGCGTTGTTGCGGCGCTGATGCCAGCGTTCGCAAAATCGACGCCGACCAGCGCTGCCCCGGTCCGCTAGCATACCCAGATACCGGGCCCGCCCAGCCCGCACGCGAGATCGATGAAAGACGAGTTCGGTCCGACATTCAGAGCCTGAGCGATGCGTTCGAGTACTTTTCGCGAGTCATCTCTTTGAATTTGCCGCACGGGTCGCATATCAGGCAGCGGGTGATATAATGGACTCAGATGAGTACGTGGGTGGTTGTGGCGTGGCCTTAGCCGCGCTTGTCGGGGCGGTTTCTATCAAGTTTTGGTCGGCGATTCGCCTCATGAGCCGCTACCGTGTCGAGGAGTACCTGGCAATTCCCGAAGCGCGTCGTCTCTATTGGGCAGGGAAGCTCACACCGGTCGCTGCCTGCGCAGCAATCGTCGTACTCAGTTACTGTGCGCACCTTTGGTGGTTGGAATCGCCGGCGTGGCTTTTCTTGGCTATCATCGTTGGAGGCGTAACGTGGCGCGTCTCAGGCCATTACGCGGCGTTTTATCGGACCATTTAGGTTTCTCATTTGCGGACAAAAATCTGGTACTCGACGTTATTGCAATGTTGTGCGGCGTTCGTTCTACTGGCTGTTTCGAGCGGTTCCGTAGAGGTTCCCCAGGCGCAGATTGATGCCGACAACGCGCGCTGGGCCGCTCTTGGCGTGCAGGTTCCAGCAACAGGCATCGTATGGCGCCATCCGTACGACGGGCCGTATTCGGGCCATTCGTTCATCGTTCCGTGGTCTTGGTACGATGACTACTACAAAGCTGTGCATGCGAAGCGCGACTTTCCGATTCGCGCGTCCGATCTTCGTGCAGATTTGCCGACGCTACGATTTCTTATGCAGCGCGTTTACGCAGGATATGCCACCGCAAAAAAGCGCGGCTGGAATTGGAATTCGTGGTTTTCCGCTTGGGATCGCGACCTCGCGTCGCGTGGCGACCAACGCCTGAGCCTACATAATGCATTCGCGCCGTGGGGCAAGCTCGAACAATTTCAGCTCGACAATCACTCCGGCGTCGTGTTGCTTCAGGACTATGTCAGCGGCTCTGCCAGCGCCGTGCTGAGCACGAATCCGAAAGGCCGGTGCACGTCGCTGCGCACGCACGATAATGACTACGCGCTTTCGGTCGACGACCCCGGCCAGCAGCCGCACCGAGTACTGGTCTGGAACGGCGGTCGTTTGCACCCGGCCTGGTACATGAGCTACCCGAAGAGGGATGGGGCCGCGGTTTCGGTTGTCTGCGGTGGCGAGCGCATCGCGCTTCAGCCGACCGCAAGCGCCGCGACGAAATCCAATCGCGAAAACGTCCTTTTCTTAGCCTCCAAGCCGTCGTATGAACACTGGAACGACGGCATTGTCTACATTCGCATGCCCACGTTTATCGATGCGAACGACAGCGCATTGGAAGCACTGCTTGCAAAGACTCCTGGCGTCGGCAAAGAGCGTGTGGTAATTTTCGACCTTCGTGGAAACGAAGGCGGTAATGCTCCGATCCAAATACTGCAATACTGGTTCCCGAAGATAAAGATCAACAAGCCATATCGCCAGAAACGCTACTCGTCTGACTCGTGCTTTGCCGATGCGCTCTATTTCAACCTCGAGGAACAGCTCGCGGCCGGGCTCCCGTTTCCGGCGCCCCAGCAGGAACGCCGGATTCTGCAATATTTCGTAAACGCTATCAGCTTGCCATCGGCAAACGATTGCACGGTCAAGCCGGACAATTCCGACAGCCATCCAGATCTACAGAACCGCCGTTTCAGTTTGCACGCGTCCGGCAAGCGGACCCGAATCATCGCGTTAGTCGATAACGGATGCGGCAGCGACTGCGAAGGCATGACGGCGTTCCTTGCCAATTTGCCGGACACGGTGATCGCCGGCACGAGCACTTTCGGCGTGATGGGGTTTTCGCAGCCGGGCTACTTCGTACTGCCATATTCCCGCGTGCCGTTCCGCTTGGCCTTGACGATCGCGGACGCATACGGCGACGGCCGGTCGATCGACGGATACGGCATGTCCGTTGATGTGCTCTTGCCTACGGTTCAGTCTCAGACGAAGTCGTCACTGCTCGCATTAGCTCGAGCATTGCGATAATTCAGCGAATCGAGCCGCCGCGCTATCGCCCACCCCTCACCACGAGATCAGCGCCGACACATTAGCGTGGCAGCTACCACAGCAACTTCACAGCAAACGGTCGGACGTGTGCCGTCCGACAAGAAAGTTGACCAAATTAATTCGACTCACCGAAATAATCGCGGTACCACTCGCTCTCATGGTGGTCGCGCAGATCGCCTCTGAGGGGAAGTTGCGGCTGAAGCTTCCGCTTTATGTAGTACAGTGTTTTGAAGTCTCGCTGGCTGATTACGGGAATGCCCGATTCGACGAGCAGCGCCGCGCAGACGCCCTGCGACGCTTGGTAGCGCGCTTTCGGCCGCGCGCCCGCGTAGATCACTTGAGACCCGCAGGCGGCGCTGATATCCATCAGCACGGCTAGTTCGCACGTGTTCTCCTGCGCGATGCTCAGCATCTTCTGAGCCGCCCGGATCATGCGATCGGTCCAATCCTCGCCGGCGGCCGAGATGACCCGCGCCCGTCCCGCAAGCACGTCGTGACCGTCGCCTCCGTGAATGTCGCAAACATCTCGAGGAGTTCCGAATGCGAAGTCCTCAGGACAGAATGTCACCGCCTTTACGTTCGGCAATGCAATGATCTCCGCGATCTCTGCGTGCGTGCCGTAGGTCGATCCGTCAAAGCCGACAGGTATACCCGCCAGGCAGGCGCTGACGAGCATTCGCAGCGGTTGCGCTTGCGTGAACTCCCGCCAGCTTTCGATCGTTTCCCGCGAAGGAAGCTGGTTTGTCACTCTATTTGCGCTCGTCGCAGACCGTATTATACGTGCTGCCGATGGCTGTCATTTTGACTCTAAACTGATCTAGGGCCGCGACAACGTGCCCGGGCAGGGAACCGCCGCCGTGACCTGCATTGTGCACCACATGTAACTCACTCCCTGGCCCCCCGTGCAGGTACACGGCCGGCTTACCTTTAGGATTGCCGCTGCACTCCCAATAGATAGAGTTCCCGTTGCCAACGGCAAGCAGTCCTTGATCGTAGGGCTCTATATCGGATACATGACCTACTCCAACGCAGCCATTGTGCTCAGCGATACGTAGATGCGCAGCATCGGGATGTCGCGCCTGATCGAACGTATCTCCATGGTTTTTCTCCCCTTAGTTCTCGACGACGTTTTCTCGAACGCCCGAGCGTATCCGCGTGGAAGCTTTGATGAGGGAAGCGGACGGGTGGGGCCGGCGTACGCACTTCGATTGAGCTTGCCGGAAGGCGTATTCAATTTAATCCGGGCGGATGACAGCTCGGCATTTTTCTTCAAGAAGCTTATGCACTGGGCATCCTCTCGCTCCCGCATGCGCCGCGCCCGTCCCCTAGTAAATAAGGATCGTTCTACTACCTCGACCCGGCGTCACAATGGTCGGCGGCCGTGGATTATTGTTGAGAACTGGGCTTCCGCGGGCTTGTGCGCTATGGCTTAGATGCCGGCGAGATCCGCCAGCGTCTTGCGCATGAGCCTCAGGGAGTCCTTGCGGGCAGCTCATACGTCACTTTGCCGTTGTCGTCCAAAAATTCGATACGTGGATTACCCGATTTATCCACAATCATCAACAATCGCGGCCGCCCTTCCTTATCTGAGAGACGCACCATAGATCCGTCGGCATTGTAACCGCCGAAGAAGCGGTCACGCGCGACAAAATGCAACCGGGCAAATTTCGTCATCAGGGCTTGACGCTCAACTGGCGTTTTGCCTGGGGCGCCCGCCGCCAGGAGTTCGCTGGTCAAGGTGTCGAGAGGCGTCGTTTCGGATTGCTCATACAACTCGAGGCCGCCGCCACGACCACGATCGCTATCGCCAAAATTCAGCACCAGATCGTCATTCTGCTCAAACTGATCGAACGACATGTTCATGAACTGGCTGTACTTTCCACCAACCCTCCCTGCGCCGCCCCAGCTGAAGCCGCCCTGTTCATCGCCGTTGGCATTGTAGAACATGAGCGATGGCGAACCGCCGACCATGCGCATTCCCGCGCCGTACGGTTTACCATGCATGATGAGCGGCGGATAGTTATCTTTGTTGGAAATCGCCAAGCGCAGTGTGCCGTCATTGTCAACAAGATTGATACGGTGAACCGTAATCGTGTCGAACGAGGTATTTACGTGATTGACCGCCGCGCCAATCAATCCCAGTGCTGCGGCCGCTGTCGTCGCAATGATGATCCTGCGCAATGCGCGCACTTCCTGCCGTAATGCAGAAACTTCGGTGGTGGACGGGTTTTCTGTCATCGTGCTGAATTCGCTCCTTACTTTTTGAAACCCAATTTCCCTTGCCTCGCTTTCTTCATGGACGGAACGCCTGCGTGTACTCGGTACTTTCCCATTTCGGCATCTGAGCGCGCGAGAAAACGATTGGGCTGTTCCCGGCCAGGCATGCGCTGACGAGCATTCGCAGCGGATCCGCCGGCTTGAACTCCCGCCAACTCTCGACTGCCTTACGCGAAGGAAGGTAGTTTGTCACTTCGGATCCTGCGCCTTGATCGTGCTTTCGTATTCCGATCGGGTCATGCGATACATGATGCCGTCATGAAGTGTTCCTTCGCGATCGACGTAGCATTCGCTGAGCGTGGCCTCGCGCACAAAACCTGCTTTTTTTAACACGCGTGCTGATGCGACGTTCGCTGCCATAACGGGCGCTTCCAACCGTCGCAGGTTCAGGGTTTCGAAGCCGTAGCGCACGAGTGCGCGTACCGCCGACGTCGCGATTCCGCGGCCCCAGTACGCGTGGCCTAGCCAGTATCCGAGCTCACCGACGCCGGCGTGCTCCTGGATGAGCCGTTCGATCCCTACTGCGCCGGCAAGTACGCCATCGACCTCGATCGCAAAATGCGTCGCATCGGGATGCGCGACGCGCGCGAGCCAGACCGCGGCGTCCTGCGTCGTGTACGGATGCGGAAAACGATGCCGCAAATAGCGCACGACTCGTATGTCGTTCGCGATGATAGGCAGGCGCTCCAGGTCGCGATCTTCCCACGATCTGATTCGGCAGACGCCCGTCTCAATGATCACAAGGCGTTATTGGACTTCTCGCGTCACACGCCTATTCAACTTCCGCGAATGCTTCTGAGTACGTGACTCTTCCCTCGACCACGCGCAAGATGCCCTCGTTCAATTCGATCGCCATCCAGTGCGGCCCGGAATATCGGCCGATGATGCCCTTTGCCAGCTCCGATGAAAATCCGAATCTGGCGTAATATACGGGATCTCCGAGAACTATGACCGCATCTTTTCCGCGCTCCTTGCAAAGGCGTAAACCCTCGCGCACAAGTGCAGAGCCGATGCCGCGGTGCTGATGCTCTGGCTTGACCGCAATTGGAGCGAGCGCTGCAGCTTCGATGATGCCCGCTGCCGTCACGATGGGCAGATCGCTGAAGACGGCGCTGCCGATGATCTGCCGGTCGACGGTTGCGACGAGCGAAACGACGATCAGACCGTCTTCTCGAAGGCGATCGATCAGTCGCCCTTCGTTCGGACGTAAGAAAGCGCACGCGTTGACCTCCCGAATGCCGTCAGCGTCTTCGATCGTCTCCTCGCGGATGACGGCGGCTCGAGTCAAAGAGAGCACAGCTGCGGGACGATATGAAGATGGATGAGCCGTCGGCCTGTATCGTCGCCATGCCCCCACTCATATCCCAGCACGCCCCAAAAACGGTCGCTGCGGCTCGGGAGCCCGTCAATGTTCTCCACACTAGCCATAATGTCGACGACAGGTTTGGCAATCATCCCGGCGATTGCCATACTTCTGACGTCCGACTCAAAAATGCGCGGCCATGCTTCGTCGTATGCGCTGAGTACGACAGGCTCGGACATCACGTCTTACCCGCAAGCCATTCATCTGCCAGGATTGCGTACAAATAGGAGTCGCGCCACTCGCCTTTTCGAAAGGCGTCCTTAACGAAGTGGGCTTCCCGGCGCATGCCGAGTTTTTCCATGACCCGCCATGACGCACAGCGCGTAATGACTTCGTGTGTTTTCTCACGCGTGTTCGGGCCGCAGGAATCGAAGCGCGAAACGCATGGGTCGCTCGCGTACTCGTGGACATCGTCTTCATCCGGGCGCTGAATCTCGCGCAACAAGAGCCTCGCGGTTTTAATGGGCCACCATCGCTCCATGCGCCGGTTAGCCGCGCGACAACGGAGGCGGCGCTTTCTTATAAGTGGCGATCTGCCAATCGTTACCATACGGATCTTTTACCATCGCGCGGCGATCACCGTAGGGCATATTTTCGGGCTCCTCAAGCGATACGGCGCCGGCTTTTAATGCGCGCCGGTACGTTGCGTCGGCATCGTCGACGTAGAGATGCAGAAAGGCAGGCCTCGGAGCACGCGGTCCGGCGCCGCTCACCATGATGATCGAGTCGCCGATTGTGATCACGGACGGCACCTCGGTCGCGTAATCTCCGCTTGCGCCGAACGCCTCCTTGAGAAACGCAACCAGTCCGGCTGGATCGTGAACCACCAGCCGAGGGGTGATGCTGTGCCAGCCTTCAGGAATGGATTGTGCCATTACGGCCCCTTGTAACCGACGTCGAGCAAGCGAAACACTTGGCCACCCGGCGCCGTGAAGTACGTATGCGGACTGCCGGGATGTTGAAACTCATGCACGCCTGCGTCGCGCCGCTTTTGCTGCAGCTCGTGAACGCGGTCTGCGCGAAACTCGATCCACGCCCGGCTGGGCACTTGCTCGTCGGGCGCGTTGTCGCTGAACTCCACGCTAAACCCGCTGCCGTCCTCGAAACCCACGAACAGAATCGGGTGCGGCAGCCCAAAATCTTTCTCGACGGCATTGCATCCGAGCACGTCTTTAAACACGGCCACAAAACGATCGCGTTCGGCCAGCCGCACGAACAAATGCACGCGCGCGCCCAGCGACCGTACTTTGGGCGAATCGTCCGATGCCATACCGTGCCCTTCGCGCAGCGCTTTCAGGAGAACCTGTTATGCGAACAGAACCTCTGGTCGCTATGCTTCTGCCGATTCTCCTAGCCATACAGATGCTCGTCGCGGTGCAATCGCCGGTTCCGGCCGCCGCGCCCGAATGGCACGCGCACCCCGCGCGCGCGCAACACGCCATGGTCGTCACGCAGCAGCACTTTGCCACCCAGGTCGGCGTCGACGTCCTGCGGCGCGGCGGCAACGCGGTCGATGCGGCCGTCGCCGTCGGCTACGCGCTCGCGGTCGTCGATCCGTGCTGCGGAAATATCGGCGGCGGCGGCTTCATGCTGGTGCGCATGCACGACGGGCGCGAGCGTTTCATTGATTTTCGTGAACGCGCCCCACTTGCAGCGACGCCCTCGCTCTACCAAGATAAACAGGGCAACCTGATTGCCGGTTTGAGCACCAAGGGTTACCTGGCGGTGGGCGTTCCCGGAACGGTGATGGGTTTGGAGCGCGCGCGCACGGAGTTCGGCACGCGATCCCGTGCGGCGCTGATGGCGCCGGCGATCGCATTGGCTCGCAACGGGTACCTGATCGGAGCCGGCGATGCTCGCATTTACTCGGGCCTTCCCTCCGATACGGGAGTGCGCGCCGTCTTTGCGATAAACGGCCGCACTCCCCAGCTCGGTGACACACTCAAGCAGCCACAGCTTGCAAAAACGCTCGCAACGATCGCCCGCGGCGGGCCAAACGCTTTTTACCACGGCGCCATCGCGCACACGATCGTCGACTCGAGCAACGCGCATGGCGGCATTCTTTCGCTCCAAGATTTCGCATCGTACCATATTGACGAGCTCCAACCCGTGCACTGCTCCTATCGCGGATACGATCTCATATCGGCCCCGCCGCCCAGTTCGGGCGGCGTTATTCTGTGTGAGATTCTGAATATCGTTTCGCCCTATCCGCTCGGGAGCTGGGGCTGGAATTCGGTCAAGGCCGCTCACTACGTCGTCGAAGCCGAGCGTCGCGCGTACGCCGATCGCAACACCTATCTTGGCGATCCGTCTTTTGTGAAGAATCCGCTCGCCCAACTGCTCGCCCCGAATTATGCCGCCAAACTTCGCCGCTCGATTTCAGCCACCCGAGCCACACCGTCGGCGCAAGTTCATCCCGGGCTCGGCGCCGTCGCCCATGAAAACGGCGAGACGACGCACTACTCGATCGTCGACAGCGCCGGGAACGCGGCCGCCGTTACCTACACGATCAACGACACGTTCGGCGCCGGCGTCATCGCAGGCGACACGGGCTTTCTTTTAAATGATGAGATGGATGACTTCACCAGCAAACTAGGCGTTCCCAATTTGTACGGGCTAGTCCAAGGGGCGCGCAACGATATTCGCGGCGGAAAGCGCCCGCTTTCATCGATGACGCCGACGATCGTCACGCGTAACGGACGGCTCTTCATGGTGACCGGGAGTCCCGGCGGCTCGCGCATCATGACCATTGTGCTGGCGACGCTGCAGAACGTCATCGACTACGGCATGAACGTGCAAGACGCCGTCAACGCCCCGCGCCTTCACATGCAGTGGCTGCCCGACGTCGTCGAATACGAGCCTGGCGCACTCTCCGCGCAAACGATGGCGCAGCTCGCCGCGATGGGCTACAGCTTTAAGGAAGTTACGAGCTGGGGTTCGGCGCAAGCCATCGTGATCGATCCCAAGACCGGCGTGCGTTTGGGCGGCACCGATCGGCGCCACTCCGAAGGGCTAGCCGCCGGCTACTGACTCCGAGGGACTAGCCGCCGGCTATTGACTCCGAGGGACTAGCCGCCGGCTATTGGCTCCTATGGCCGAACTTCGCGCCGGCAAAGTGTCATTGTAGACTACTCCGTTGTCATCCTGAGCCTGTCGAAGGACCCCGAGCGAAGTCGAGGGGCGCGAGCTCCGACGCCGTGCGCGATTAGCGGCCGGGTACTGATCGAATGAAGGAAAATAAGCGCGGATCGAATTCGAGCGCAATAGGTTTTCCGACGCGGCACTTCACGATCAGCGGATGCGCCGGGTTTAGCAGTATATTCGCCTCCAGCGGATTCACGGCCGAAGGAACCCGCAGCGCCGGCGTTGCCTTCGAGCGAATCCACTCAGAGCCAATCGCGACGCACTGCGGATTGCCGATCGCCTTCCACTGCATCGGAAGATCCTCAATGCGGATGACCTTTGTCAGCGCAGACTCCGGCATCGTAATAGAAACAATAACCAGACTCTTCGGGAGGCGCTGCAGCGAAGCTTGCACGAGCGTCTCGAGTAACGCCAGCGATGCATTTTCGGACGCATATATGAGCGGAAGGCCGGCTTCATTCCACCGGCCTCCTTGTTCTTCTGCTCCGCTTCCGCTCAAAACCACATCGCGGGAGCTGTACTTCCGCTTTGTGATGCGCCACGCGATCACGTATAGACGCCGTGCTCCAGTTGATTGAGCACTCGCATGACCTGCTCGGTGCCCGTTTCCGTATCGAGCAAGTCGATCGGGCGCTCTCCCTGCAGCGCCCGATTCGGCTCGTGAAACCACTCGCGCGCGTTCCGATCGTCCTCCAATACGTTTTGCGCCAGCGTCATCACGCGGGCTAGCCGGAACGCTCGGTCGGATTGAACGGCCCGCAAACCCGCGCCGCGACGCGCTTTCTGCCGGTACCCGGTGGCTCGCGAGAGCCCGATCAGCGCGAGAATCTGATCGGCCGGCGCGCCGAACGCCTCCGCGAGCCGATCGATAACCCGCAACGGCAAGCCTTTGCGCACCAAATCCCTGGCCGCGCGCTCGGCGGACTGGCCCTTGGGCGCGCGCTGACCAAGCATCTGTAGGGTATCGGCAACGCTAATCATCTGAGACTTATTATAGTATCATTTGCGACAACTCGCAAGGAAGCCCTCACGCGGCTCGCGCCACTCCCAAGTAAAATACCAGGGCCCCGACTGCTGCAATGATGGCCGCGCAAAAGAATGTGTATTGCGGCGCCATCTTCCAGAGGAATCCCCCAAACAGCGAGGCTGGAAACACGGCCAGCCCACGCACGAGGTAATACGAGCCGACGTCGACGCTGCGCCGCTGTTCCCGCGCCAAATCGACGATCATCGCCTTGCGCGCCGGCTCCCCGATCTCGCGCAGCCCCATCAGCACGAACGCGGCCCCCAGCGCGAAAGCGTTGCGCGCGAAGACCAGGCTCAGCGGAAAAAGCGCGAAGAACACGTACGTCAGCGTCACCCACGGTTCGCGGCCGCGCGCATCGGCCAGGCGCGCGAACGGTATGTAGACCAGCACCGACGTTGCCATCGCCAAGCCAACGTACCAGCCGAATGCGGCCGCGCTAAAACCCAGTGTTTGCACGATATAGAGCACCACGAAAATCTCCGCTGTCCCTTGTCCGAAACGCACGATGATATCGGAAAACAACAATCGCTTCAGCCGCGGGTGCAGCAGCGTAACATCCTGGAGCAGCATTTTCAGCGGCGCGGAGCCGCCGGGATGCGCCGAATACCGTGCGATCTGCACGGCGATTGCCGCGATGCCGATCGCAATTCCGATAACGAGCGCAATTCGCGTGCCGTGCAACACGCCGTACGCCGTAATGATCGCCCCGCCCACAATCGGCGCCACCGCGATCGGAATTCGGCGAATAATCGATTGATATGCAAACGCTAGGCTCCGTTCGCCTTTTGGCAGGGAGTCGCCAATCAGCGAGAACGTGGCCGGCAGTGAAAAGCTTTGCCACGCCATTACGAGCGGCAACGCCAACAGCAAAACCCACCAGCGCCCGGCAAATGCAAAACACGCATAACCCAACACCGCCAGCACGTTGAACAGGATCAGCGAATTGCGATACCCCAGCCGGGCCGTCACCACGCCACCCGGAAATTGATAGATCGCATCGAGAAAATCTTTGAGCGTGCCGTACGCAGCCACCGCGATGACCGAACCGCCTAATGCTCGGATGTAATTCGGGATGAACCGGCCCCAGAGCTCTTCCGCGCACGCGATCAGAAAAATCGCCGCCAGCAGAACGGGCAGATTGCCTTTCAGTCCGCCGGTCGGGCGCACTTATACCTGGTGCCGGCAGTACTCGTACAAGGCGTCGTAAACCGGTGTCTCCACGTCCAGCAGCGCGTGGTCGTCTCTATAAATGGAAGGCGACAATGCTTGAAAGCCCGACGCAATCGCGTACAAGCCGGCCGATTCCCCGGTGAGATTGCGGTCCGAGGTGTCCGCTCCGCGGATGATTTCGGCCAATAGCACCAGCGCGGGATCGTCCAGCTCGTATTTTTTTAGGATCGCATCGAAGGTGCACCGCGGCCCATCGTGACCCAGCTCCACGCCTTCCACGTCGAACGGAATGGCGTTCTCGCGTTCCGCAACGATGCGCACGTCATCGGCCGGAACGAAAAGAAACTCGGCGTGGCGATCCACAAAGCGGCGAATGAGCCACGGGCATGCGATCCGGTCCACTTTGGCATGCTCGCGCGTTACAAATTTCATATCGAGGGGTTCGCCGCAAGCCCGCGTAATGCTTAGCGAATGTTCCTTAAAATAGCAATCTCCGCACTCGTTCTTGCAGTTTCAGGCCCTCCTGCAGATATCTCGGCCGCTCTGGGGCGAACCGGCGCCGCGATGCCCGGCGGTGTTTACCGCGTCGCTTTTCCCCGCTCGGATCTGCACGTGCGGATCGGTAACGTGGTGCTCGCGCCGGGGTTTGCGCTGGGCGGCTATGCTGCGTTCAAAGCCGAGGGCGGCACGACGCTCGTGGTCGGCGATTTGGCCTTGCTGCAAAACGAAATCACGCCCGTGATGAATAGTTTGGAAGGCGCAGGCTTTCAAGTAACGGCACTGCACAATCACCTTCTCGGCGAAACGCCGCACGTCATGTATATGCACTTCATGGGAACCGGAAATGCGAGCAGCCTTGCCTCGGCCTTGCACGCGGCTCTCGCCCTTTCCAAAACACCGTTAGGACCGTCGAAATCACCGGATACGCAAATGCCGTGGTTCGCCGGTTCGATTCAGAAGGGCTTGGGTTACCAGGGAAAATCTGCCAATGGAATTTTGTCGATCGGCGTGCCGCGCGCCGAGGCCGTGACGATGCAAGGATATGCCATTCCTCCGGCGATGGGCGTCGCCGTCGCGATGAATTTCCAGGGCGTCGGCACGGCGCGCGTCGCCACCACCGGGGATTTCGTTCTCGTCGCGTCGGAAATTAGCGCGGTCGAGCGGTCGCTGCAAGCGCACGGCTTTGAAGTGACGGCACTGCACCATCATATGATCGGCGACGAACCGCGCCTGTATTACATGCACTTCTGGTCCGTGCAGTCCCCATCGCTCATTGCAGCCGGGCTAAGAGATGCGTTGTCGCACGTGCATGTAAAACCGTAATGCCGCCTACGGCTCGACGACGATAACCCCGATCTGTCCGATGCCGATGTGGTATCCGCAGGAGTAGAAATAGTGGCCGGTGCGTTTGGTCACGAAGATCGGCGACTTGCCGCCGTGCGCCGCCACGTTGCCCGTGCTCCACTCGCTGGCGCCGATGATGCGGCCGTGCGGTTTTGTGAAGTCACCCTGGAATTTGTAGCTGGCCGGGACCGTGCCGCCAGTATAGGCCATGCCCGTCGCGGTATGCACTTCGTCGTCGGGATTGACCCACTGAATCTTGTCGCCCATGTGCACGTGCACTTCAGCCGGATCGTAGCCTTCGATCTTCCCGAAGCTCGAGCGCTTGTGCGGCCGGAAATCGATATCCATCCTAATCGTCACTAGGCGCGACGTGCTCGCCTCGTGATATTTTGGCTTGGGCGTGTGCGTCGCACCGATCACCGAAATGGCCAGCGCCGCTACGCCAAGCGACGATAAGAGACTGCGAGCGTGCATACTAACCTCCAGCCGCACTTAAGGCGGCAGCGTGCGAGCCGTGCCGGCGCGCGTAGACGTGCGTGAATTCAGCCCCGAACAGCATGATCTGTGCCGAGTAGTTTACCCAAACCAGGAAGACCACCAGCGACC
>JABXNS010000064.1_pt1 | contig 46142 bp, 42 predicted proteins | sample 7301101 | NCBI WGS metagenome assembly JABXNS01 (sample SAMN14449646, study PRJNA615230) | soil metagenome | isolation source: soil from bare, unvegetated metal-rich iron-sulfur acidic spring small-cell... | place: Canada: Paint Pots Mound, Kootenay National Park, BC | collected 2017-05-25 | reverse complement strand
ACTCTAGACGACAACTTCCCCCTCCCCTCGATTAGAGGACATTCATGTCCCCCGAATTGACGAGGTCCAAGCTCGGCCGGTCACTCATTTTCTCGAACTGATGCCCCGAGATGGCACCCAATCTGCCTCTGTAGCGTCCAGGCGGCGCTTGCCTATGTCCAAGACCTGGAGAGAGGACTGAGAACGGGAAGAGGGCGATCGCGATGAAAGTTTTGGTGACGGGTGGCAATGCGCTTGGCCCGGCGTCGGTTACCGAGCTAGTGAAGCAAGGGCACGCGGTGCGCGTTCTCAATCGGAACGCGACGGAAGACGCGAGGCGGTGCGCGCAGCGAGCCCAGTAGCGAACGAGGAAAAATTGCCGAAAATAGCCCGCAAGAAGACAACCCTTGGTGATACCTTCGGGGAAGAGGCGATCCTTTGAACAGGTTTCTAGTGGTGGGCGTCGTGCTTTTTGCCGGGGCGTGTGCCTCCGGCCCCAGACCAGTCACGATTTCTCCCGAGGAGTCGTTGCGTTGCGCCGGTGTCTCGGACAGTGTCTCGAAATACGTATCGGAGGACGCCTTGCCGTTCGCCCACATCATTGGCACTCCGCGCACGCTGCCCGTGCCTGGGATGATGCCAGCCGACAGCGTGGCGGTGGAATTCGTGGTTCGACCTGACGGAGTGGCGGATACGAGCTCGGTCCAGATCACGGGTGCCAGCGATCCACAGTTCACGAAAAGCGTGATGCTGTTCGCGACGCAGAGTCGGTTTAGTCCGGCCCAGATCTCTGGCTGCAATGTCCTCAGCCGATATAACCTCATCGTAAAGCCGCGAAGATCAACGAGTTGACCGCGGCGAGCCGGTGGACTTCGTTGCAGGTCAAATCGGCCTGACCGAGTTACCGAAGCAAAACCCTCCGCTCGATGGAGCGTCCTTTAGATACGCCCCAACCAGGCTGATTAGCCTCGATGAGGCTTGCACCTGATCGAATTACCCGCTCCCAATCGCTCGAATCATGAAACTGCGGTCAATCGCTCTAACTGCAGCAATCTTGGCAGGCGGCGCTCGCGCCGGCGCTCAGGACGTCCGGATCGAAGTCGTCGAAGCGGCCACCGGGAAGCCCATATTGGGCGCCAATGTCGCCCTTCTCGATTCGGCGGGTGAAATTCCTCTCGGCGGCGGCTTCAGCGATCAGACTGGGCGTACCGACCTGCGCGCTCCTAGCCGTGGACCGTACAGAGTGCGCACGGACAAGGTCGGATACGATACCTGGACTTCTGTGCAGCTCCAGCTGGGGGATCGACCGGTATACGTTCGCGCAGGAATGGCGCCGGCCAGAGTTCCTGCGCCGTATGCGCCGCGAAGTGAAATGCCATGCCAGCAACTCACGGGTCCCGGAACCGCCGCCGGCGATTTGTGGCTGGAGCTGAAGAAGGCGCTGACAGCCAACGCGATGACCGAAGCTCAGGGACTCGTGCCCGTCGACGTCGATCTGTACGAGAGGGTGCTCGATCGAAACCTCGCTGTCGTTTCGGAGAAGACCGAGCAGCGCGCGCACATCTCGCGGCGCCCGCTGACGGGCATCTCGTGGGATCAGATTGACTCCGTCCGGCGGGGCGAAGCCTCGAGTAATGACGTCTATCGCGCGCCCGACGCGGCGACGATTCTGTCAGATCAGTTTGTGAAATCGCACTGCTTCGGCGCAATTCGGGGCTACGGTCCTGAGTCCGGGCTCAACGGCTTGGAATTCAAGCCCTCCAGGGTCAGCTCCGAGCCCGAGCTCGCGGGAGTTCTTTGGCTCGATCCCAAGGAGAGCGCACTTCGCTCTATCAGCTTCGATTACGTGAACCTGCCTATTCCATTGCGCATCGCCCGCACTATGGGACGCGTCGAATTCGAGCAGTTGCGGGGCGGACAGTGGATCGTTCCGCGGTGGTACATCAGAATGCCTCGCGTCGCGAGGGTGACGTCAACTGACGTCGGATCGCCGGCTGTTGTGCGCGACACTCTGGTCGGGTACCAGGAGGTGGGCGGGGCGGCGCGTCCCGCCGGGACTGCCCCTGCTTCTACAGTCGCCCCTACAGCTCCACTCGCGAGCCAAGGGACGACCGCTCCTCCAGCAGCTGCGCGTCAGTCCGTCATAATGGGCATGGTCTACGACAGCACGAGCGCCACGGCCCTGAGCGGTGTCCTGGTCTCGACCGGCGGCGGGCGCTTCAAGACGCTAACGAACGCCGGCGGCGGTTACGCGCTCGCGATCGATGGTGCACTGAACGATACAGTCGTGTTCGAGCACCCGCGGTTGCGTCTGTTCCACATCGCCGAGCGTGTGCAAACCATATCGTTGCCGAGTGGAGCGCGCGGGCAGGCGTCGGTGATCATCCCATCCTACGGAGCGTTGCGGAAGCGCCTCTGCGGGCAGAATGAAACGGGGACAGAAGCGCAGGGCTTCATCGCCGGCTATGTGAGAGACGCCGCGGGGGAGCCGGTGCCCTCCGCCCATGTTTGGGCGACGTGGCAGATCCTCTGGGTAGAGCAGAATGGTCGCCTGGTCTCGACCAACCAGCAGCGGACTGTCGAGACCGACACCAATAGTGACGGGTCGTTCCTTATGTGTGGATTCACGCGCGCCGCACAGGTTACGGCGAAGGTCGGGTTAGCGGGAAGGAACACGATTCAGGAGAAGCTGGTGATTCCCGCGGGCATGGTGCTCGAGCACGATTTCCAGCTGGGTGCTCGATAGACGCAGGCTTTCTTTCAGTCTCCGCTCAACTTGCCGACGGCCGCCCTCGACTAATCACCTGTCGGGACGATCTCCGCTCCTTCCACCATTAGTATGACCGCGCGCTTGAGTGCGCGGGTGCGGTGGACGACTCCTCTCGGCACCACGAATCCCTGACCACGAGAGAGCTCCACGCTCCGGCTTTCGAGATCGATCAGCAATTTGCCATCGACAACATAGAAGAATTCGTCGAGATCGTCGTGCTTGTGCCAGTGATACTCACCCTGGATCACACCGAGCCGGACGACCGACTCGTTGACCTTGCAAAGCGTCTGATTGTACCACTGATCCCGCACCGCATCGACGAGGACGGGCACGTCGACGACTTCAAGCGCAGGAAACTTGATGTCCAGATGGGTGGCGTAAGGGAAATCCTGCTTCATGCCTCAACGATGCGACGAAGCCGACTCGGGGGCGAGGGTTGTCCAGTTGATTCTGCTCACCTCATAGCGCTGATCCGGTGTCTCGCTGTAAGACCCGGAAGTACGCGGTCCAGGGCCCGACGGCCTCAGTGTAAGCGCGCGCCATCGTGCGCGTGATCTGGGCGATGTGTGAGAGATCGTGGACCACCCAAGTAGCGAGCAATTGCCGCATCGTTACGGCGCCGAACTCAGGATGCTCGCCCGTCAGCTCCATGTCCTTCGCGTTCAGATTCCAACCGCGCAGCGTCGCAACGTTGCCCGAGCGAAGGTGGTCGAACTCTTCCAGCAGGTCCTTAAGCAGGCGGTCGGATCTAAGCTCCGCGAACCGGTCGAACGGATCGAACCGGCGGTAAGTCTCCTGCTTCAGAATTATCCGAGCCCGGGGGATCCAGTCCGTTCTCTCGCCGTGAATCAGATGCGCCACGACTTCGCGGGGGCTCCAGGTTTCAGGGCCTTCGTCTACTCGCGACCAGTTTCCCGGCAGCCCGTTTAGCAACGCTGACAGAACCACCGGCGTCCGCTCCAGAACCGGAATCCCGTCCTCGAGTTTGAAGTCCATTGTTTCTCTCCTGGCGCCCGACAGTTCAATGATACGCTCCCACGCCGCCATCAACTACCTTTTCTCTGGGCTGAATCCTCGCCCTCGCCCTTGACCGCTCGGCGAGCGACCATCTCTATCTCATTGGAGCGAGAAATGAACGCACGAACGTTGACAGGAGGGACCTAAGGAATGCGGACCCGTGCAGTAACCTGGCTGTCAGCCGCGGTGGTCGGCGCCGCGCAATTCTCGACGCCGGGCTCGGCCCAGGAGCCCGCCGTCACCGCCGCCGACTATGCGCGCGCAGAACGGTTTCTGAGGGACAACGTATTACCGCTCGTGTCGGGGATGAGCGTGCAGCCGATCTGGCTCACGGGCGAGCGCTTCGGATATCGGACCACCGTGCGCGGTCAGACACAATTCGTTCTCGTCGATCCCGCGAAGGGCACGCGGAGCCCGTGCAGTCCCGAGACCGATCGCTGCGGCGGCGCGTTAGACCCACGTGAGGTGGCGCGGCTCCATGCCGAAGGACCACGAACGCTGGGGCCGCGGTTAGAGTCGCTCTCACCCGATGGGAAGCGCGCGGCCTTCATTCGCGACTACAACCTGTGGGTGCGCGATGGTGCGACCGGGCGCGAGACACAGCTCACCACTGACGGTTCGAAGGATTTCGGGTACGCTACGGATAATGCCGGCTGGATAAGGAGTAACCGGCCTGTGCTAGTCTGGTCGCCCGATTCACGAAAGATCGCAACGTTCCAGCAGGACGAGCGCGGCGTCGGTGAGATGTACATCGTGAGCACCAGGGTCGGCCACCCCGATCTCCAGGCCTGGAAATATCCGCTGCCCGGCGACAGCCTCATCGCGATGATCCACCGTGTCGTGATCAACGTCGACACACCGCGTGTGATCCGGTTCCAAATGCCCCCCGACCCGCACCGCTCTACGCTCTGCGATCACGTCGTCTGCCGAGGTACCGAATGGGCGGATGTAGAGTGGTATCCCGACGGCTCGCACGTCGCCTTCGTGTCGACATCGCGAGACCACAAGCACGAGGTATTTCGGGTTGCCGACGCCGCGACCGGAAGCGTGCGCGACGTTTTCCGGGAAGATGTAGCGACGCAATACGAGTCCGGAAACGGCGTAGTCAACTGGCGTGTTCTCCCCGCCACCAACGAAGTGATCTGGTTCTCCGAACGCGACGACTGGGGCCAGCTTTACCTCTACGATCTGGCGACCGGCCGGCTCAAGAGCAAGATCACGAGCGGAGAGGGGAACGTCGCGCAGCTACGTCTCGTCGACGAAGCGAGCAGAACGCTGTGGTTCGTTGGCAACGCCAAAGAGCGCGGGCGCGATCCTTACTTCCGTCATTTCTACAAGATCCGGATGGACGGCACAGGACTCACGCTTCTCACGCCGGAAGACTCCGATCACGAGATCACACTCGGGCCATCTTATTTCATCGACGCATACTCAAGGCCTGACGTGCCACAAGTAACCGTGGTGCGAGACCTGAATGGTCGAAGCCTAGTCACGCTCGAGACGGCGGACATAGCGAGACTGCGCGCTGTTGGGTGGAGGCCGCCGATGCCGATCACCGTCAAGGCACGCGACGGCAGGACCGATCTTTACGGGCTCATGTATGTGCCCACCAATCTGGATCGCGCCAAAAAATATCCCATTGTCAATCACATCTATCCCGGGCCCCAGACTGGCAGCGTCGGTGGCCGCAGCTTCTCACCGGCCCGAGGTGACGCGCAGGCGCTTGCCGAGCTGGGGTTCGTTGTCGTGGAAATCGACGGGATGGGGACGCCGTGGAGATCGAAATCCTTCCACGACGCGTATTTCGCTCGTATGGGCGACAACACGCTTCCCGATCAGGTGGCGGCGATGAGGGAGCTCGCCCGGCGCTATCCGTGGATCGACATCAACCGCGCCGGAATCTACGGACACTCGGGCGGCGGATTCGCCGCCGCCGACGCGATGTTCCGCTATCCGGATTTCTTCAAAGTCGGAATCTCGGAAGCGGGTAATCATGACCAGCGCGAATACGAGGACGATTGGGGAGAGCGATATCAGGGCTTACTAGCGCGCACTCCGGACGGGAGCGACACCTACGCGCGGGAGGCCAACCAGGTTTATGCCAAGAACCTGAAGGGAAAGCTGCTCCTCGCGCACGGCACCGTTGACGACAACGTTCCGCCCTACAACACGCTTCTGGTCGTCAACGAGCTGATCCGGGCGAATAAGGATTTTGACCTGATTCTCCTTCCCAATCGCGCCCACGGGTTCGGGAACGAGTCGTACATGGTTCGCCGCCGCTGGGACTATTTCGTCAGGAATTTGCTGGGCGCCGAACCGCCGAAAGAGTACGAGATCGGGCACCTTCGAGGGGCGACCCGCTGATGAGAGCTACTACCGAGCGCCACCTGCCGCTCGGCCAAACCGATTGGCCGGTGGTGCTCTTTTTGAGTTTCCTGCTTTTCAGGCCGGAGACTTTAATGGCGCAGATCGCGCCGCCAGTTTTCACGCATGCCGACACGATTCGGGGCTCTAACACGCCCGAGCGCGTCTGGTGGGACGTCGTCTTCTACGACCTGCACGTCAAGGTGAATCCGCCCGATAGCAGCATCACGGGCTACAACGCCATTACCTATCGGGTGCTCAAGTCGCCCCCTGCCCGGCAGATGCAGATCGATCTCCAGATGCCGCTCGTCGTCGACAGCATCGTTCAGGGCGGACTGGAGCTTAGCAGCCGCCGGGACGGGAATGCTTTCTTCGTCACGCTCATCGCGCCGCAGAAACGTGGGGCGGAGAAGGCGATCACGGTTTATTATCACGGCAAGCCGGCCGTGGCGGTTCGGCCGCCATGGGATGGGGGGTTCGTATGGGCGCGGGACAGTCTCGCCCGCCCGTGGATTGCCACCGCCGACGAAGGTCTGGGCGCGAGCGTGTGGTGGCCAAATAAGGACATCTACTCCGATGAGCCCGACAGCCAGCGGGTGGCGATCACAGTTCCCGACTCCCTTATCGACGTCTCGAACGGTCGGCTCCGCAGCGCCACCCCAAACGCCGACGGGACAACCACGTACGAGTGGTTCGTCAACGACCCGATCAACAATTACGACGTCGCTGTGAACGCGGGGCACTACGCCCATTTCGGCGACATCTATCAGGGAGAGAAGGGGAGGCTGACACTTGACTTCTACCCGCTCGACTATCACCTCGACACGGCGAAGAAGCAGTTCCAGCAGGTGAAGCCGATGCTCCAGTGTTTCGAGAGCTGGTTTGGTCCGTTCCCGTGGTATGAAGACGGTTACAAGCTCGTCGAGACTCCGCACCTCGGCATGGAGCATCAGAGTGCGATCGCCTACGGTAACCATTACAAGAACGGCTACCTCGGAAGCGACCGCTCGGCATCGGGACGTGGGCTACTCTGGGATTTCATCATCATCCACGAGAGCGCGCACGAGTGGTTCGGCAACAGCATCACCATGAAGGATGCCGCCGATATGTGGATCCATGAGAGCTTCGCCACTTATGCCGAAGGCTTGTACACGGAATGCCAGCAAGGGAAGAAGGCGGGCGCCGAGTACACGATCGGCCAGCGAAAGCTGGTCAGAAACGACGTGCCGATAATCGGCGCGTATGGCGTGAATCACGAAGGGTCGGGCGACATGTACGACAAGGGCGGCAACATGCTGCACACGATCCGCCAGCTGGTCGACGACGACACCCGCTGGCGCGGAATTCTGCGGGGGCTCGCCAGGACTTTCTGGCACCAGACCGTGACCACGCGACAGGTGGAGGGTTACATCAGCCGGCGATCCGGGATGAATCTGAGTAAAGTATTCGACGAGTATCTGCGCACGACGAAAGTTCCGACTCTCGAGTACCGGCTCGAGGGACAGAAGCTCTCCTACCGCTGGAACAACGTGGTGCCGGGCTTTGCTATGCCGGTGAAGGTGACGACGTCCACGGGCAGCTACTTTTGGATAAGGCCGACGGAAAAGTGGAGGTCCCTGGCCGTGAAGCTGAGCCGGCCCGAGGACTTTCGCGTCGACGAGAACTTCTATGTCAACGCCAAGGATCTCCTCAAGCCGGCTCTGGACTCAACTAGCGTGCGTAAAGGCCTGTAACGCGCGCACTCGCGAGTTTGTTCGCATTCAGATTGTACCCGATCATGGCAGGCATTGCGTTCGCGGGTACGTCGAGCTTGTCCACCTTGAGAGCGAAGACAGTGATGTGGTAGTGATGCGGTTTGTCACCCTTCGGGGGACAGGGACCGCCATATCCCTTAGTCCCGAAGTCGGTCATTCCCTCGGTGCTCCCACTAGGGGCATTGCGGTTATTTCCCGCGCCGGCAGCCAGCTCGGTAGTGGACGCTGGAATGTTGTACACCAACCAGTGCCACCAGCCGCTGCCCGTGGGCGCGTCTGGGTCGTATATCGTGACTGCGAACGACTTGGTGCCTACCGGCGCATTGAGCCACTGGAGCGCGGGCGAGATGTTCTGGCCGGTGCAGCCCATGCCGTTGTAAACGTGTGCCTGAGTGATCCGACCCTTCGATGCGAGGTCGGGCGCCAGCACTCGAAAATGGGAAGGCGCGCTCGTGGTTTTCGGCCTGGCCTTAGCCTGGGAGGCGTCGGCTTCCTGTGCGCCCGCCACCGAAGCGGCGCCGAGAATTAAGACTGCAGCGGCGACGGTTGAGCGCCAGTATCGGCGTGATCTGTACATTGTGTCTTCTCCTCCTGATTGGCTGAACGAGGACCGCGTTATCTCCACGCTCCGAGAATTATTCCCGCGAGTATGAACGAAACCAAGTTGTACATCGTATCGATAAGCCACAGTTGCTTCGGCTTGCCCGAGAAGATTGCGGTGGCATAGCTGGTCGGCGCCGCGAAGCCGAGCCAGGCCATGAAGCCGAATGTCGCACCGTGCTCCGCGCTAATGGGCATAACGGAGGCCATGTGCCCCATGATGTGCGCCATGACAATAGCGATCAGGAGCGAGCAAACGAACGCGCTAACGTATAAGACCGGCATGTTGGCTGCCGCTGCGTGGGCTCGCTCCTGCTCTTCGGTCCTCCCCTGAAGCGCGATCCATTTCTTGGCGAACAGAACCGGTGAGTACCAGAGTCCGCCGAGAACAAAGATGACGATTGCGGCGACAAGGACTGCGAGGTAGTTGACCGCTGGCATTGCAAGACCTCCGTCAGATGTGGTGGCCGGAACGCACGGGAATTTACTTTCGACCGGCAAAGTCCGCTGCAGCGCAAATCAGTCGAATCGCCGCTGCTGCCGCTGCGCCATTTGTATCTGCCGCCGGATCGTAGGCGGAGAGCGTCGTGCCGGCGATCCGGATGTTTCCGCCGATCTGCGACAGCGCGTACTCGACATCCTCGATCGTCAGTCCACCAGAAACGGCGAATATGTTCGCAGCGGCGACATCGATGTCCAAGACATCGAGATCGAGATGCACGTAGATCTTCTCAACGCTCCGCCTGATCGCGCCGAGAGCGCCGGCCAAGTCCGATCGTAGCCTCCTTCGCTCGATGACCGCGACGCCTGAGCCGTCCAGTAGTCCGCCTTCGAGCGATTCGATGTCACGCGTTCCGATCAGGCAGACCCGGTCATCGGGGACGGGAACGAAATCCGGCACCGTTGCCGCGAGCTGAGTCCAGCAGCGCCCAGTGATGATCGCCACTGCGGTACCGTCCAGAAATCCGCGGGAAGTGGTTTCGGGAGTATTGAAATCAGCGTGGGCGTCGAACCACGCGACGGCGGTCGATTCCGCGCCAAGCCCCGCGAGCGTTCCGACCGCGGTGTTGCAGTTGCCGGCGAGAACGATCGGCAGTCGGCCCGATTCGCGCGCCTGGCGCACAGCGCGCGAGAGCATCCGCATCAGCTCGAAGCCCGTCTGAATCTCGGCACGCCACGTATTGGCGGGCAGTTCGGCGATCTTGGTGTGAATTTGATGGCCATTCTCGCGAAGCGAGCGCTCAAGCCCAGCGTCGAGGAGTGCTTCCGGACCCGCACCTATTCGCGCGCGGTGATTCCCCGAATCGTAAGGGACCGCGAGTAGCTGCCCATCCATGCGCTAAAGCTACGAATTGGTATTCCTTGGTGCCGCGGAATATCAGCGCACCTGAAAAGCAGGGCGTGGATACTTGCCTAGGTCTAATTGTTCCAGCTTAGTACCGCTCGATCTACCGAGTGCCGCGAGGGAAAAAGCAGGGGCCTGTGCTTGGTCCTACGGCCCTAACGTCCCGACGCAGTTTGCCCGATAGCGTTTAGCTCCAGCTGACGTCGCCCTTCGTTGATTCTAGTTCCGGTAGATATCCGAGAACTGTTTTTTCAGGGCTGCGACTTTCGGCTGGTCGTTGATAACGATGTAAAGCTGGGTCGGATGGTGTGCCAGATAATTCTGGTGGTACTCTTCGGCCGGGTAAAACCCGCGGAGCTTCGCAACCTGTGTCACGATCGGACGCGGGAACGTCTTGGCCGCCGTCAACTGCCGGATGTAGCTCTCAGCAACGTGTTGCTGCTCGGCGTTATTGTAAAAGATCGCTGAGCGATACTGCGTACCGTGGTCCGGTCCCTGACGATTGAGCTGCGTCGGGTCGTGCACAACCGAAAAGAAAATCTGGAGGAGTTTGCCGTAGGAGACCTGCGCGGGATCGTAGATCACCTCCACGGACTCCGCATGACCCGTGTCACCCGTGCTCACCTGCTCGTACGACGGTTTCGCTACCTCACCCCCTGCGTAACCCGAGATCGCGCGCTTTACGCCCTTCACATGATCGAATACAGCTTCAACTCCCCAGAAGCAACCGCCGGCAAACACCGCGGTATCCTCGGTAGCACCCGTCATGCGGGCATCGACTGAAGGAGCGCTGATCGGCCCATCCGTCGACCGGGAGGTGGTGGGGGCGAACTTCGCAGCGAAAAGAACGAGGGCGAGGGGAATTACGACGATTGTGGCAGCCACGTCAGGGAGAGAGCGATTCATCGTGATTCTCGGTAGGGGGTAACATATGAGACCATCAAAGCCCAGGATTGTTCCCAGTATACATCTGCTTACTCCGAGCGGCAGCCGGGGGGCGGGCAGCGAGCTAATGCTCGGTCACCGAAAGAACATTTCCGTCGGGATCCTTGAACCAGGCCACCTTCGCTCCACTCGGCGACTTCCAGATACCGAGCTGGTCCTGCTGCATCCCGGGGTAGCGCTCGAACGTGACGCCCTTATTTGGGTTCTTCTCGGATTTCACGGTTTTGGCGATGTCGACGACGCTCCACCCAAGTATGGTGAATGGCGCGGTGTGAACCCCGGGCTGGTCGACACGTCGACTGCCCGAACAGTTACCCCGTTTGCATCGAAAACGAGCGCGAAGTGATCATCGCTAACTAAGCGCAGTCCCAATGTCTTCTCGTAGAAGGGGCGCGCTGTCCCCGGGCTTCTGGTGGGAACGAACGCGACGATATCCATCGACCCCAACATCGGACCTCCTCGGCAACGGTCACGTGAAAATCGGCGGCACCCTTCGCTCGCTCGCCCGCCGGAATGGGTAGCCGTACGCGAGGCGCTCCTCGAGATCCGCGTCCGGAGGATTACTTCCTTCGACAAAGATCCATTCAATGTCCACGAACTCGCTGTTCTTCCACATTCCGATTCCGACTTGTCGCTCCAGGTTCAGCTCGTGCTTCGATGCGAGCGAGAGACTTCGCAGAGCGCTGATCGCGCGGTCGTGAAACTCCCTTGTCACAGGCACCACTAGAAATCCACAGCCTGTTCGCGTCGATGCGATTCGATACGGGAGCTCGAATCTGTTGCCGCGCACGGCGTCCAGAGCCTGACGGAACTCCTGCTTCAAGGCGCGCAGTTCGTAGCGTCCCAGCAACGCCAGCTCGGAGAGAATGTCGTACCAGTCGGTGTCGGCGTAGTCACTGTCCTGTGTCGCGATTTTGGCGGCGAGGGTTTCCAGCACGAAGGAGAACTCGCACGCAGTCGGTCCGCCCCGCGAAGCAGCCGCCCTCTCGAATCTCGGGTCTGGTGGCGACGAGAAGTCTTCCAGCAAATACTGCCCGATCAGTGCCGATTCGCTCACCGCGGTCGAGGCCGGATCCCAGTCGAGCAGAATGTCACGCCGGAACCTGAAGTAGTCGAGCAATTCGACGGGTGTGACGAAGTGGTTGCAGATCTCAAAGTAGTCGGCGTCCCTCAGAACGTGGACGAAGCCACCGTTGCGACCTCTCTTGAACCGCGCTGCGCGGAACGCTCGAGTTTTGGGTGGGACGCGGAATATGATGACGCTCACGAACGAATCGGGATTCTTCGGGGGCGAGACCGTGATGCGGTGTCCGAAGTGGTTCACGAGGGACACGCTCCTGTAGCTGCCGAGTAAGTCGCGCGTATTCTGGATGCGCTTCACGCCCTTTCTGACGGCGTGATTGGAGATCCATTTCTCGAGGTCCCCTGCCTTCGACGTCGCCTTTTGTTCGCGCTCACAGAGCTGGAAAATGAATCCGATTCTGTCCATAAGGTAAACGCGGTCGACCAAGTCAACGTCGTTTTCGAGACCGACCGGCAGCTGGTTTGCCGTGAACGAAAAAGCCCTCATGAAAACGTTTGCGTGCTGCTTGGCGGCAAAATCGTGAAGGAGGTTCTCAGGCTCTCGGCTGCTCTCTTTCACTCGCAGGGGGACGCCACGCCGCGGTAAGCAGCAGTCGGTGAGCAGTGACCGCGCGCGCAATGGTGCAGGGGATGCCACGTGCCGTTCGCGTTGAGGCGCGTATGCCCTCGCGGTGGATTGTGCCGATTAGTTAGCAGGGAAGCACGATTCACCGCAAGGCTCAGTCAGAACCGTCTCGCTCGTCGCTCCCAGGCGAGCAGCACGGCGGCCCCCACCAGACCGCTGATGACGCAGAAAAGGTAGACGACCGGAGCGCTCACAAGCCCATAGAGCGGGTTCGAGGACGTGAAGGGCTGAAAGGGATGGATGTCCGGGTACATGATGCCGTCGAGTACGACGTGGAAGACACCGCCGAAGGTTCCGCTCACGACGGCGATCGGTAGTCGGTACTCGGCGGCGAGCGGCTCGGGGATGACGTCACGCGGTCGCGCCAACCAGGCGCCCACCCGGGAGACGACCAGCCCGCACAGGATACCAATCAGTCCCGCGAGGAGAAAAGTGTGCGCGTGCCGATGTACGGGATAATCGCCGTGCACCAGCTGGTACCCGGATTCGACGTCGATCGCGATTTGCGTGAGCGAATAGGCTGCCATGGAGAATTGTCGCGGCGCGACGGCCTTGACGAGTAGTCCGGGCCCCAAGTGAAATGGAGTTGCTGGCATAACGCTTTAGCCAATTTATCGAGGGGCGAAGCTTTCGTACCAGGAGATGCGACAACAAAGGCTGATCGCATGGTCGCCGCCCACGATGCGCACTGTTATTTGGCGGATGACGAGCGGCCGATGGGGCTGGTGGCCGGCGATGATCCTGGTCTCGCTGACGAATGGGGCTGCGATGCTTCAAATGCGACTTGGATCGTGGACCGGCTCGAGAAGCGGGGATTCACCGACCGGAGGGCGAAGCCGGGGGACCGGCGTGTCAAACTCGTCGCGCTCACCTCGGCGGGCGCGAAAGCGCGACAACGGCTGCTGGAAGGGCTCTTTGACCCCCGCCCGAGCTACTGGCGCTCCCCCGCGAGCTACTCTCGAGGTGCTGCGAGATGCCCTCCGCCGCGAGGGAAACGAAAAGAAATAGCGCGGTCAGGAGGAACCATCTTCTCGCTGGCGCCGGCGGAGGTTGATCGCCCGCGGTTCATTTGCGAGGCGCCAAACCCTGTGCGACGTAGGACGCCCACGTTGTCCCCCGGTGCTGACCCGCGTTCGATAAGACGACCAGTACGGTCCCGTCCGCCAGAACGCGGGCGATTCCCGTGTCGCCATCATCGCCGCTCCCCGAGTGCACAACTTCAGCCACTCGTCCGTTCCGGACGTAGACGCGGGTGCCGTACCCGTAGTGAATCTCGAATGGCGGTTCGCTCCGCACGTGCATCAGCGGAGACTCCAGTTCCCGGCTTTCGGCCCGGCCAAATAGACGGGCGTCGTGGATCGCGATTACCCAACGATAAAGGTCTCTCGCGGTGCTCCGCATCCCATTCGCACCCTTGTGTCCCCAATCTCCACCCTGAAAGCCGGTCGAGCGCATGCGGGCGGGACGGAGAAGCTGCTGCGTGATGTAATGCTCCCACGATTCGCCCGATGCCGCCTCGACGATCGCGGCCAGGAGTTGGTAGTCGTCGTCCAAATACCGGTAGTTAGTGCCTGGCAGAAAATCGAGAGGCTGCGACAGTATCGCGTTTACGGCGCCTGCGCGCCGCACGATCCCGGTACCTGCAGAGCGTCCTCTCAGTCCCGACGTATGGGTGAGGAGATGAAAAATCGTAATGCCGCGCTTCGTGTCCGGGGCGTGGGGGAAAAAGCGGGAGATGGGATCGCTGAAGGAGAGGCGATGTTGAGAGCGGAGCCTCAGAATCGCCGCGGCGGTGAAGCCCTTGGTCATTGACCCGATGTTGAACCGGCTCGAAACGTTGACGGTATCTCCCGTTCGGGCCGCGTACGCCCTTTCGATCACGACCGATCCGTCTCTGGCCACGAGCACCACGCCGGAAAAGCCACTGTCGGCTTGCGCTCGCGCAACGGCCGCAAAGTGCGCGGCAGTCTGTGCTCCTATGCGCGCGGCGGGAAGCTGGAACAGGAGCAAGAAAAGGAGCCTGTTCACTCCCAATGCTTAGTCCAGATCATTCGCGCTCCCGGGCGGGATTCCGAACGCTACGGAATGAGAGCCAATGCCGTAAGAATCGCAGCGCCTGCGGCTGACTTGACGTAGATCCTACGCGCCTGCCGCTCAACCTGCTGCGACTCTGCTGCGTCGGAAATCGACTCAGGCCCGCTGTCCATATCGCGCTGACCGCGCGATGCGAGTCGCACTCACGTTTTGTCGCGCGCCTGGAAGATGCCGAGCGCTCCGGCATAGAAAAGCAGGAAGAGTGGAAGCCTCCACACGAGCGGTGCGTGTAGCACGATGAGGATCGCGGCAATCAGCACGCCGGCACCGAAGGTCACCATTCCAAACACTAGTCGCTTGCGCCGCTCGCCCACGCCGATGTTGGCGATGGGCGCTAAAGGTGACGTGACCATTCGCGTCCTCCGTCCTGTTGTTTTGACGATCTAGTCTAGCCCGCCGGACTCGAGGAGGCCAAGCTCAGCCGCGATCAGGTGAAGGGCATTGTCGACCAGAAGCTTGTGGTCCCCTTGATAAATCCAGCTGCTGGCGCCCGAAGGATGTGGCAGCGGGATCACGACCGAGCTCCCTCCAGCGTGACCGACGATTCGCTTGGTTCCTATCAGCTCGCTCAGGGGAACGCTCGGCAAGAACCGCTCGATCGCCAGACGGCCAACCGGAATCAGCAGCTTTGGCCGAATGAGGCGCAGCTCCTGATCCAGCCAGTCGGCACAGCGCGACTGTTCCTCACGCGTGGGAACGCGGTCTCCACGCCCGCTCGGATGTGCTCCGGGGTAGCACCGCGTAATAGCCGAGATGTAGATCGTTTCTCGTGCGTCCGCCTCGTCGATGCCGGCGCGCGCGAACCAGCCGAAGAGAGTCCGCCCCGCTCGTCCCGAGAAGGGAATCCCGCCCTCGGCTTCGACTTTTCCCGGCGCTTGACCAACCAGCATCGCCCGGGGGTTGGACGCCTTAGAGATAACTGGTCGGATTCCCGCGCCCAACGGGCAGCGACGGCAACGTGCGAGCGCGGCACGATGGGTGTCGAAAGCGGGCGACCTGCTTAGAGCGCGCACGATCTATAATACTCTCGCCGGCATTCGGAGTTGCGGCGCGAGGAGACTAATTCCAGATCGGTGTGAATCCGTCACCAGAATGCCGTTTCCAGCACGACCTGTGATCAGCTCCCATTAAGCGATCTCTCAGTACTCCCGGCCTTTGGACTCCCCTGTTCCGTCTGCGCGTGCTTGGCGTCTTCAACCGTCTTCTTCAGGCCGTCGAGCACCATCGTCCAGTTCTTGGCGTATTCCTTCCGATTCTGATCAGTGAGTGGCTCAGCGTCGTTCTGGTTTGTCTGCGTCAGCACCACCTCGGTCCCATCGCCGGTCGGTCGAATGTCGAACGTCACCATGTGATAGTTCTCCGGCCGATCTTCCATTCCGGAAAGTGGGCTCCAGTGTGTGAAGGCGAGACGCTTGCCGGCATCGAACGTCTGAATGGTTCCTTTATCCTCGTACGGCTTTCCCTTCCATGATCCGCGAAACCGAATCGGACTGCCAACGCGCCAGTCGGTCGAGATGTCGGAGCCGAAAAAGAACTGCTTGAGTGTGCTCGCGGTGGTGAGTGCTTTCCAGACAGCTGATGGGGGCGCATTCACCGTCGTCCGCACCTGAGAGGCTTGAACCGCCATGAAGGTATCCTCAGATGTAGTTTTGGAGCGGCGCTGCCGCCCATGGCCGGCTTGGCGCCGACTGACCACGTTTACCGCAAGTCTTCAGCCCCTGGGCCGCTGATACGGGCCTCGAATCGCGACTTAGGATTCGCCGCGGTTTCCACTCGTTTGAGCGAGTTCAAAGAGAGAGCGCATACGTGCTTGGTCGAGCTCCTCCCACAAGTTTTCGTCGTGGGGCAGGGGCTTGCGCAACCGCACGGCTCGATCGCTCGTGGTAGGAGTGGGCGACTGAGTGATCGAACTGATACGCGCGTGTATCTCGCGCACACCTGTGCGCGCAATCACTTCACGAACGTTGCTCTCGCGGATTCCCCCGGCCGCCATCACAATGATTCGGCCGCGCGCTTGATCGACCATTTGGGCAATTGTATTCGCACCCTCCAATGCCGTGGCGCTGCCCCCCGATGTGAGCACTCGCTGGACACCGGCGTCGATCAACTGCTCGAGGGCTTCAGAAAGACTCGCCGTGAGATCGAACGCTCGATGAAAGGTTACAGGTACTCCTTTTGAAGCTTTGACGAGCGCGCGCGTGTTCGCTTCGTGTATGCTTCCATTCGCGGCGAGCGCGCCAATCACGATGCCACTGACCCCCAGTGAGAGGGCGAGCTCGATATCACGCGTCATCACGTCGATATCGTCGTCACCATAAACAAAATCTCCGCCGCGCGGGCGAGTCAGCACGAACACCGGAATGCTCACGCGCTCGGTCACCGCGGAAATCAGGCCGGCACTTGGAGTCGTTCCGGCGTCACTCAGGCTTGCGCAGAGCTCGATCCTGCCGACGGCAGCGCGCTCGGCGACGAGCGCAGATTTCAGAGTGTCGACAGCCGCTTCGATCAGCGTCAATGGTGTCCCGTTGGTTCGAAGCCGCTATCCGAGCCTCGCTCGACCAAGGTTACCTGATCGGCCAGGTTCCTCCGACTGCCTTGTAGACCGCGACCAGCGCGGTCGCGGCAGCCGTGTGTCCCTGCGCCAGCTGGTTCTCCGCGTCGAGCAACGTCCGCTCCGCGTCCAATACCTGGAGGAAGTCGGTGAGGCCTGCCTCGAACCGCTGCTGCGCCAAATCTGCCGCACGAGCACTCGATCCCACCGCGCTTTCCAAGATCGCCAGACGCGCGTGCGCCCGATCATACGTCACGAGCGACGCTTCGCTTTCCTCAAGAGCTCGGAGGACGGTCGCGTTGTACGTGGCTTGCGCCTCCTCCTGTCCCGCCTGCGCGATCTCCACTCTCTCTCTCACTCGCCCGAGGTCGAACAGCGGGAAAGTCATGACGGGTCCGACCAGCAACCTCGAGTTGCCGCGCTTGAAGAGGGAATCGACCGACGTTGCCAAGTAGCCGGCGCGCGCGCCCAGCGTGACACGCGGGAGATACTCGGCCCGCGCCGCTCCCACGAACAGCGCCCGTGCCGCGAGCTGTCGCTCCGCTCGCAGAACATCGGGCCGACGACGGACTAATTGGTCCGGAGAGCCTACATACAGCGTGTCCGGAAGACGCGGTAGCGCTCCCGAGTCGAGCAGCGCTCTAGGAAGTGTGGTGGGAGCACGCCCAAGCAACACCGCTAGCCGATTCTTGTCGAGCGCGATCTGCGCTTCGAGCGCCGGTGTTGTCGCGAGCGTGAGGTACAACACCGATTTGGCGCGCTCCGTATCGAATGCAGTGCCCCGACCAGCTGCCAGGCGGTCCTCGGTAAGCTTCACGATTTTGCGCTGGTTGGCCGCGTTCCGCTCGGCGACTGCGAGCTGTCGCTGAGCGCCTCGCAAGTCGAAGTACGTGCGTGCCACCTCGGCCGCTACGCTTACCTGCACGTCCTCGAGACCGTGCTCCGAGGATTCGGCGAGCGCGCCTTGTGCCTCGACGGTGCGTCCGACCCGACCGAAGATGTCCAGCTCCCAGGACGCGTCGAACCCCACGTCCCACAATTGTTGGCCGGGCAATTGACTCGTAGCGCCGGGAGTCTGCGCCAGAGAATACTGCGAACGGGAAGAACTGCCCGTTCCAGTTACCGTCGGGACGAGATCTAGTGCTGAGAGCCGCCGCGTCGCTCGCGCACTACTGAGACGAGACTCGGCGATACGGACGTCCATGTTTGCGCGCTGGGCCTCGCGAACCAGCATCGTCAGCGTTGTGTCTTCGAGATCTCTCCAGAACGGCGTCGATGCGAGCGTCGTACTCACTTGGATGGCGCGAATCGGAACGTCCCCGGACGTACCGCGCGCGCCAGTGGCGACAGACGTGACGGTGCTGCTCACGTTGTACGCGGCCGGAATTGGTACTTCGGGCGCGCGATACGCCGGCGTCGAGCAGGCGCTCAGCAGCCCGGTAAGTACAAAGAAGATCCTACGCATGACTGCCGCCCTCATTCCCCACCGCGAGCGATGGCCGCCACGGATGGAGAGGTTGTATGTCGTCTGGTTCCGGCACCGGGTTCTCCATGCGCCTGTCAGCGAAACGGCGGACGAGCACGTAGAAAAGTGGTGTAAAGAGAAGTCCGAGGAAGGTGACGCCGAGCATTCCGGAGAACACGGCGATGCCCATTACGCGCCGCATCTCTGCTCCCGCACCGCTTGCGATAATGAGCGGTACAACACCCATGATGAATGCGAAGGAAGTCATGAGAATGGGACGCAGCCTGATACGAGCCGCCTCGAGCGCCGCGGCGTAGCGATCGCGACCCTGTCGCTCGAGGTCTCGCGCGAACTCCACTATCAGGATCGCGTTCTTACAGGCGAGCCCGACGAGCACGAGGAGCCCGATTTGGGTGAAGACGTTGTTGTCGCCTCGGGTCAGCCACACTCCGCCAATCGCTGAGACCAGACACATCGGCACGATCAGCACGATCACCAGTGGCAGTGACCAGCTCTCATACAGTGCGGCTAGAACGAGAAAGACCAGAAGAATGCAGAGCGGGAAGACGAGGATGGCGGTGTTGCCAGCCAATTTTTGCTGGTAGGTCAGCTCCGTCCACTCGAACCCGATTCCATTGGGCAGCGTCTCGTTGGCGAGCCCCTCCATGGTCTGTACCGCGGCACCGGCACTGACGCCCGGCGCGGCGCTGCCGCTGATATCGGCGGCGGGGTAACCGTTGTAGTGTGTCACCTGATCCGGCCCGTACGACTGCTTCATCCTGAGCACGGAGCCAAGTGGCACCATCTCACCGCGGGCGCTGCGTACCTTGAGCTGTGTGATGTTTTCAGCGTTCGCGCGATAAGGCGCGTCGGCCTGCGCGATCACCTGATACGTGCGGCCGAATTTGTTGAAGTCGTTGACGTACTGCGAGCCGAGATAGATCTGCAGCGTCTGGAAGAGATCGTTGAGCCGAATGTCGAGCTGCTTGACCTTATCGCGATCCACGTCGGCGAACAGCTGAGGAACGTTGATCTGGAAGCTCGAGAACTGTCCGGCGAGACCCGGGGTCTGGTACGCTCGACTGAGCAGCGCCTGCGTCGTGGCATAGAGTGTCGAATCGCCTAATCCGGCCTTGTCCTCGATCATCATCTTGAAGCCGCCGATTGCGCCCATCCCGTTCACCGCAGGCGGAGGGAAGACGGCGACGAAACCGTCCTGGATGCTGGCGAACTTCTGATTGAGCGCCGTGAGAATCGCACCGCTCTTCAAATTCGCCGCCTTTCGCTCCTCAAACGGCTTGAGCCCGAGGAAGACGACTCCGGCGTTCGACTTGGGACCGAAGCTGGTGATGGAAAGGCCCGGAAACTCCACGGTGTGCTCGACCCCCTCCTGCTTGAGGGCGATCTCTGACATGCGTCGTACCACTGCTTCCGTGCGATCAAGAGAAGCTGCGTCGGGCAGCTGCGCGATCGCGACGAGGTAGCGCTTGTCCTGGCTCGGCACAAATCCTTTTGGGACTCTGGAGAATCCGAGGATGCCGATCAGAACCAGCGCTCCATATACCGCGAGCGCTGCTGCGGACCGTCGTGTCACACGCTGCACGACGTTCCCGTAACGCGTTGATGCACGCCCGAAAGTGCGATTGAACGGACCGAACACCCCGCCGAGCAGGCGGTTCATGGCGCGAGTCGGCGCATCCTCCGGAGCGCCACGCGGGCGAAGAAGCACGGCGGCGAGAGCGGGCGACAGAGTCAGCGAATTGAAAGCGGAGATCAGCGTCGAGAAGGCGATCGTCAGGGCGAACTGGCGGTAGAACTGTCCGGTCAGGCCACTGATGAATGCGACCGGCACGAACACCGCGCACAACACGAGCGCGATGGCGATGATCGGTCCGCTTACTTCCTCCATCGCGCGGTGACTCGCATCGAGAGGCGAGAGCCCCTCCTCGATATGTCGCTCCACGTTTTCCACCACCACGATGGCGTCGTCGACGACGATGCCTATTGCCAATACGAGCCCGAACAAAGACAACGTGTTGATAGAGAACCCAGTGGCCAGCATCACCGCAAACGTTCCGACGATTGAGATGGGTACCGCCGCGAGCGGGATGATCGACGCCCGCCACGTCTGCAGGAAGAGAACGACGACGATGACGACCATCAGGGTCGCCATAAGAAGCGTGTAGATCACCTCGCGAATCGAATCGCGCACGAATAGCGTCGGATCGTATACCGAGGACCAGTCGACGCCTTGGGGGAAGCGCGTCTTGAGCTCGGCCATTTTCGCTCGGATGTTGCTGGAGAGCGCGAGCGCGTTCGATCCCGGGGCCTGGAACACGACGATTGCGACGGCCGGCTTGTTGTCGAGCAGCGCGCGGAGCCCAAAAGTCCCGGCGGCGAGCTCAATACGTGCGACATCGCGGAGATGGGTAACCTGCCCGCCGGCGCCGGCCTTGACGATGATGTTTCCGAACTCATTCTCGTCGGTGAGTCGTCCGCGCGCATTCACCGTGAGCTGATACGCGACCGGATCGTTCATCGGCGGCGCTCCGACCGTTCCTGCCGCCACCTGTAGGTTCTGCTCGCGAATTGCCTGGACCACGTCGCCGGCCGAGAGACCGTGTGAGGCGACCCGGTTGGGATCGAGCCAGACGCGCATCGCGTAGTCACCGGCGCCGAAGACGATCACCTGACCAGCTCCCGGAATGCGCGACAGCTCATTACGGACGTTCAAGATCGCATAGTTCCGCAGATAGACCGGATTGTACCGGCCGTCGGGTGAGAACAGGTGCACGACCATCGTGATGTCGGGGGAGCGTTTCTGAGTGACGACACCGAGGGCGCGGACCTCCTCCGGCAATCGCGCCAGCGCCTGGGACACGCGGTTCTGCACCTGTACCTGCGCGAGGTCGACGTCAGTACCAATCTGAAACGTGATGGTGAGATTGAACGAGCCGTCGGCTGCGGCCGACGACGTCATGTAGAGCATGTGCTCAACGCCGTTGATCGCGTCCTCGAGCGGCGTGCCAACCGTCTGGGCGAGCACGGTCGGATTCGCGCCAGGATACAAGGCGCTAACCGTAATAGTCGGGGGCGTGACTTCGGGATATTCGCTGATCGGCAGATTCCGGATCGCGATCAGCCCGCCGGCGAGAATGACGAACGACAGAACGACCGCGAAGATCGGGCGGTCAATGAAAAAGCGTGAGAAGCGCACTGGATCGACTCCGAGAGGGCCGCGCTACCGCGCCGTCCGCGCCGGCGCGGCGGATTCGGCAACCATGGCAGCATTTGTAGCAGCGACCTTCATTCCGGGACGAACCCGCATCAGGCCGTTGATTACTACGCGCTCCCCGGGCTTGAGCCCGGATTGCACGGTGCGAAGGCCGTCGACGACACGGCCTGTAATGACAGGGCGGTATTCGACTGAGTTATCGCTCTTCAAGACGAGCACGAACTTTCGATCCTGATCGGTGCCGATCGCCTGATCCTGAACCAGCGTTGCGAGGTGACGGTCGGTGCCGAGGAGCCGCACCCGTGCGAACAGTCCGGGTGTGAAGAGTCGATCGGGATTCGGCAAAATCGCGCGTGCGCGAATCGTTCCGGACGTCCCGTCAACGCGATTGTCGATGAAGTTCAGTCTTCCCTCATGAGGGAATCCCGTCTCGCTGGCGAGGCCGATCAGAACCTGACGCCCGTTCGGACCCGCCGATTGTGCGCCTCCGTACTTGAGGTACGCTTGCTCGTCGGTGTCGAAATAGACGTAGATGGGATCGAGCGAAACGATCGTTGTGAGCAACGTCGGTGACGGCGGGCCTCCCTGCACGAGGTTTCCCGCGGTGATCTCGGCGCGTCCGACGCGTCCGGAAATCGGCGCCCGCACGACCGTCCACTCGAGATTCAGTCGTGCTACGCGTACCGCGGCGTCGGCGGCGCGAATGGCGGCGTCCCCTTCTGCGCGACCGCTGGTACGCGCATCGAGCTCCTCGCGCGAGATCGCCTGGCTGTTCACCAGCTTCTGCGCGCGTTCGACTTCCATACCCGCGAGTTGATCGCGCGTACGAGCTTGGGCGAGCACCGCCTCAGCCCGTGCCACCTCGGCCTCGTACGGACGCGGGTCAATCACGAAAAGCACGTCGCCCTGGTGGACGGTCGTGCCCTCGACGAACCCGACGCGCTGGACAAATCCACTGATGCGCGGGCGGACCTCGACAGAGTTAACGGCTTCGAAATGCCCCGTGAACTCGTCCCAGTCCGAGACCACGCGCTCGACTGCCGGCGCGACCGTGACCTGTGGAACTTGCATTGGCGGCGCCTCTTTGTGGCATCCCGAGGAAGCCAGGACGAAAACCGCAGCACCCGCCAGGGCACCGGAGTGGGCTGTGAAAGAGACGGATCTAGGGCGATGGAAAGTGGAACTCATGTTGCAAGACTCCGGGACAAGAGACCGCTACAACGAACCGTGGCGCTGCGTGCTGACTTATGGTATGTTACCGGTCGGTAACATACCGCAATCATCCCTATGTTACCGATCGGTAACATTTTAGTCAAGGAGGGGTACAAGCTATCGTGCAAACAGATATTCACGACAACGGGCAAAAGACGCGCAGAAAGGGTCGATCCAGGACCGCTGTCCGCGAGCGGATCCTTGTGGCCGCCGGGGACCTGTTTCATAAACACGGCATCCGGGGCGTCGGCGTCGAGGCGATCGCCGAGGCGGCCCAGACGAATAAGATGACGCTTTACCGCTACTTTGACTCCAAGGACGAGCTGATCGCTCAGTGGGTGCGCGGGATCGTCGCCCACAAAGAAGAGGAGTGGAAAGATCTGAGCGCCAAGCACCGAGGAGATCCGCAGGGCCAGCTCCAGGACTGGAGCCGCCGCACAGCCGCTAAGCTCAGCGCAATGGAAGAGCGCGGGTCCGCCCTTGGGAATGCTTTTGCCGAACTGCCCGACCCCAACCATCCGGCGCGGCGCGTGATCCAGGAACACAAACTTCGCGAGTACAAGCGGGTCGTCCGCCTCTGCAAGTCCGCCGGATTTCAGGATCCCGGTCTCTCCGCAAACCTCTTCTCCATGTTGCTTGAAGGCGCCCACTCGTGCGTGCAGTGTACGGGGATGAGGCAGATAGGTGAGCATCTCGTGAAAGTTGTGGATCTGATGGTTGAGAACAATCGGCGACAAAGGCTCGCGGGCTGAAACCAAAGCCTCGCACTAGTTAGTCGATCGAGACGCATCCAAATCGACAGACTTGCGACACCAGTCTTACGACTGGGACCGAGGGGGCGTTTAGCGAAATTAGAGAGCTTCGCCGTTTGCGCCGTGTCGCCGTCCCGTGACGGCTACTGGCCCAGCGACCGCCAGTCGTGCAGCCTGGGTAAGACCGGGGACACCGTGCGGGCGAAAAGTTAGCGAGGACCAGGTCACTCCTCTGGACGTGCCGCTTTTGGTTAAGCGATAGATCCAAACCAAAGCCCGTACAGCCAGCAGGCAAGAATCACCAGCACTCCCGTCGCGATCAGCACGGAACGGTGCCACCACGCCCCAGTCCAGAAAACCATCAAGCCCAAGAGCCGACCAGCCTCAACACTTCGGGACATGAAGCGAGCGACATATCGACCGAACGCGGATGAGCGGTAGGAAGTGAGATCAGCGAACAGGAGCAGGAAGGTGCTAACGACCACCGGGGGCACCAAGCCAAGGAGAAGTGCCGGACCGAGGCAGTGCTGCCACAGCAGGATAGAAGCACCGATACCAGTGAGCCAGTCGGTCGCAAGTTTGAGCGGATGTATCTGGTGGTAGAGGACCCGCTCACGAAACTCCATCGGTTCTCCAGGCATCAAGGCTAGTACCCCCGGCCTCGCCAAGGTTAACGGCGCGCCTCGATGAACAAAAGTATTGCGAGCTCCCATGACCGTTAGAACTACCACCACCGCCCTCGCGCGCCGATTGCTATGAGTCTCACCATGACTCCCACTGTTCCGGCCGTCGCCGGAAGATCGACGGAGGGGTATCTCTGGCCGCGCTGGCTTCTCCTCCGCGCGCTCGGACTAATCTTCTTTTCCGCCTTCTACGCACTCGCGTTTCAGATACACGGTTTGATCGGCGAGCGGGGGATTCTACCCGCTCAGTTTTACCTCGATCAGCTCTCGAGTGTGGCCGGCCCGTTGGCCCGCTTTTGGTACTCTCCTTCTGTATTCTGGCTCAGTGCGAGCGACACCGCGCTCACCATCGTAGTCGCGGCCGGACTCGTAGCCTCCCTGCTCCTTGTCGTCAATGTGTGGCCCCGGCTCGCCGTCGGAGTCTGCACGCTCCTCTTTCTCGCGTGCATCGCGGTGCTGCAGGCTTTCTCCTCGTACCAATCCGACGGGATGCTGCTCGAGGCGGGGTTTCTGTCGATGTTTTTCGCGCCGCGGGGGGTGCGTCCCGGACTCGGCGCGACCCATCCTCCCTCGCCCCTCAGCCTCTTCATGCTGCGGTGGGAGTGGTTCCGAATCTATTTCGAGTCGGGCCTCGGCAAGCTCCTGAGCGGCGACCCTTACTGGCGGACCCTCACCGCCATGGACGATTACTATCAGAACGCCCCTCTGCCATCGTGGATAGGGTGGTACGTAAAGCACCTGCCCCATTGGTACCACGCCGGAACCGTGATCCTGACTCTCGTCGTGGAACTCGTCCTCGTGTGGGCGGTCTTCCTTCCGCGTCGCTTTCGCGTTGTGTGCTTCGTCATCGTCACCGTGCTCCAGATTGGAATCATCACTACCGCCAACTATGGCTTCCTCTGTTTTCTGGTCCTTGCCTTGGGCCTCCTGCTCCTCGACGATGGGGCGTTGGCCCGAGTCGGTCTTTCTGCTGTCCCATCCGTGGACCATGAGAATACGGCGCCGAGCCGGACACATCGACGCGTTGAGGCCGTGATTCTCGGCATCGCGTTTTACACTACGATCGTTGCATTTATCCTCGGCGGATCTGATTCGCTCCTGGCGCTTCCGAGTAGGCTGCTCGAGCCATTTCGAATCGCCAACGCCTATGGGCTTTTCGCCGTCATGACCCCGGCGCGCTACGAGATCGAGTTTCAGGGAAGCAAGGATGGAAAGACCTGGATCCCGTATCCCTTTCGATACAAGCCGCAGGATCCAATGGAGCGTCCCGGTTTTTACGGTCCATACCAACCCCGCTTCGATTGGAATCTGTGGTTCGCATCGCTCGAGCCATGGCGTGCCTCACCTTGGGTCGTGCTCTCACAGGAAAGATTGCTCGAGGGCAGTCCCGGAGTGCTCAAGCTATTCAGAGCGGATCCATTCCGGGGGAAACCGCCTTCCATGGTGCGGACGGTATTGTGGCGGTACTGGTTCACCGACCTGGAGACCAAGCGAAAAACAGGCGCCTGGTGGCGTCGTCAGGAGCTGGGGCCGTTTAGCGGAATGGTGATGCGGGAGAAGGACGGCAATCCTGTCTTCACCCCACCCTGATCAAGCCGAGCGTGAAGACCGTTTTTCGTGACCAATGTCGGTCTTTCGCTGCCGCTTGTTGCTGACTGGAGTGTCCGGGACAAGTTCCGTGGTCGATGCGCGCCGCGCTCCCTCGCCCAAGCCGCGCGCGTACGGGACGGATGCTGGGGTGGCGTACTTCTGGAGATAGGCACGGTCCACTGCCGCCGTCATCCGCTCGCCACGGACCGCCACCGCGCGGACCGGAAACTCGCGTGCGCCAACCAGGATCGTTCCCTCCGGCCTCTCAAGCAACCTGCGATACCAGCCGCCTGGCTTGAGGCTCCACGAGCGGACGAACACGCGGCCGTCGACGACGATGACCCAGATCCCGGTAAATCGGTGCGTCCCCTTGCCTGAGCGAATGCGCAGGTATTTGGCCTCTCGGAGCGCATCGACCACATCAGGAATAAAGCGCCGTGGCGATTGCGTCATAGGTTCCCCGGACGCAAGAATCGAACGCCTAGCAGCGGACTTCGGTGTCGGTTGTATGCCAGCTCGGCAACCAGCAGTGCGAACGGCTCGAGGTATCGTGCCGTCACGAGCCCTCCGCAGTCGGTGGGCGCAAAACCAATCTCGCGAATGAGTGCGGCCACGGAGCGCTTGGCGGCGCGGTCATCTCCACAATAGCAAACGGCTGGGCGCTCGGGCAAGGCATGCGCACCGGCGAGGAGCAGCTCCGAGGGCACCGTGTTGAACGCTTTTACCACGCGCGCTCCGGGCGCCCGACGTGCGACGATTTCGGCGCCTGAAGTCCTGTGACCCACGGCCAGCGCCGTGTCCGCCGGATTCATCGGGTTCGTGCAATCCACAAGAGTTTTCCCGTGCAGATTGCCGGCGAGCCGCAGCACTCGCGCAACCTGCTGCCAGTGGACGGCGAGTACAATTACTCGAGAGCGGCGCGCAACCTCGCGCGGTGAATCGGCGAATGCCTTGCTTCCGCTTGCACTTGCGAGACGCGCGAGCTTCCGCGGATCGCGAGAGAAACCGAATCCCACCGTGTGACCTTTCGCGGCCAGCGCGCGGCCGATCGCCGCACCCATGTTACCGGATCCGAGAATACCGATGCGCATGATGATCCCGCTCCTGGAAGGCCCTGGACCGATATACGATAGCGGCCGGGACAGGCGACTGCTCTGGCGCACCCACCGCCGACTCCCTCAATATTCCAGAACTATGGTTGCAAACGATACGCTGTCCGCGTGGCAGAACTTTTACATCATTGTGGGGTCGTCGGCCGGAGCTCTGACGGGGCTACAATTCGTAGTCATGGCGCTCGTTGCGCAATCGCCGGGACGTGCCGACACGCGCGAGATCGATGCATTCGGCACTCCGACCATAGTTCATTTCTGTGCCGTGCTGCTCGTGTCGGCGATCCTTAGCGCGCCTTGGCCCGAACTTTGGGAGGCCGCCAGCATCCTTGCCGTTTGCGGAGTGCTCGGCACCGCCTATACCCTGATCGTCATACGCCGTGCTCGACGCACGACGAACTACAAGCCGGAGCTGGAAGATTGGATCTGGCACTGCGCGCTTCCTCTCGTCGCGTACGTGACTCTGTTTGCGGCCGGAGCAACCCTTCCGCTCCGCCATGTGGAGGCGTTCTTTGGAATCGCCGCGTTCGCGCTCCTCTTGCTCTTCATCGGCATCCACAACGCTTGGGACACGGTGACGTACGTCGCGGTTGTGATGCTGCAGCCTGCTAATACGACAGAGAGAGCGCCCACCCAGCCGCCACCAATCACGGACCGAAGCTAGCGGCCGTGGTACCCGACCGGCAGCGCGACACCGTCAGCTAGTTCTTACCGACTTCGCCATCCCGGTAATCCAGATCGAGCGTGTGCACTGCGCAGTGCTCGCTGCACCCCATTCTATACCGGTTCCGCGCGAACCATCTGTAAAACCTCTCTGCCAAAGGACGCGCGAACGGAATCTTGAACAGCCATGATACCAGGCGGCCTTGCGGCAATACCTTTAGCAATTCTTCGAACGCGGCCGCTCCTTGCCACGTCTTGCCATCGCGCGTCCGAATCACTTGCACCGATTCCTCGTACGCGCGTGGCGGAATCCATGGAAACCGTGCCCGCGCTCCCGGCGTCTCGGAAGGGATTATCTCGAGCTCGTGGTTGCGGTCCCACTTGCCGAGGAGCCTAACCATCCGGCCGCACACCTTGCAGTGACCATCATAAATCACCGCATACCGGCCTCCGGGCTCGCCCATCTTCCGCGCTCCCGGCTCATATGCCTCTCCTCCGGCAGTCGTGAAGCGGACCACAGGAACGCTCACGGTGTCCCCGTCGGGCGGGGCTGACCGCCGGCCTCAGCAGCTGCGGATGATCCCGATGACCTTTTCCCGAGAGAAACAGGAGCTTCAATTTCGGGCGCCTCGGCGCCAACAGCTTCCACAGAAATCTCAATCGGATGCGTCAACGTCTGGTGGACGCCGCACAGACTTGCCGCGCGGATTGCTCTCGGCCAGAGCTCGGCGGCGAGCGAAGGCCAACTCAGCTTGACGCTCATCGAGCCCACCCGATGCTGGCCTTCAGCGAATGTCCAGCTGACATCGATCCCGAGATCGTCGGGGGCGATGTTCTTGTTCGATGCCCAGCTTTGCAACACCGAGACGGTACAGGCGCCGAGCGCGCTTCCCAGCATGTGAAAGGGCGAGTAACTCTGATCGTGCGACTGGGCTTCGATTGTCAGCGGTCCGGGCGCCGGCTCGAGCCTCAGCGACTCTTCACCTGTGATCGTGATCTTCATCTGGATGCTTCCGTCCCCGCTGGCTGCTGTTGCGTTAGGCAATGAAGAGTTCCCAACCCCCACACCAAATCCACAGCGTGAATCCCGATCACGGTACGTCGCGGAAACGCCTCCGCAATTCCGTTGAGGGCCACGCGATCATTAGGGTCGTTGAATGTCGGTACAAGAACGGCGCCATTGGCAACATAGAAGTTTGCATAGCTCGCCGGGAGCCTTTCGCCGTTCATAATCACAGGGCGAGGGAAGGGAATCGTCACTATGCGGAGCGGTTCCTTGTTCGAGGCGGCCTGCAATCGGCGCATGTTGTCGACAGAGCGCGCATGGTTCTCATCCGCCGGATCGTGCTCGTACGCCAGAATTACGGTGTCGCGAGAGCTGAAGCGGGCGATGTCGTCGACATGCCCATGTGTGTCGTCTCCAACGGCGCCTTCCCCCAACCAAATAACACGGGACACGCCCAGATACTCATCGAAGGCTGCCTCATAATCGCCGGCGGCCATCAAGGGATTCCGAACCTGCACGTCGGTGAGAAGCCACTCTTCTGTCACCAGCAACCGGCCCGCTCCGTTCACGTCGATGCCGCCGCCCTCGAGAACGAGACGCTCCCCGTTGTCCGGCCTCCGGGGCACGATCCGCGGCAGGCCGGTTAGGCGCTCTATCTCGCTGCCGATCTCAGCATCGTTCTTGTAGTTCTCATACTTGGCCCAACCGTTAAACCCCCAGTTGATCAGCTCGACTCGCCCATCGCCTCGAATCACACCGGTCGGAGCGGAATCGCGGAGCCACACCCGGTCGTTCGACACGGTGTGGAGGCGATAGCGACGCTCATCTACTCCGTGCGCAGCCAAGATGGTCCGAGCGCTATCGGCGACTGTAGCGTCGTGACAAAGAATCTCGACCCTCTCGTAACCCGTGAGCACGCGTACGATCTCCGCGTACACCCAGGGAATCGGCGCCAGCTTGCCAGGCCAATCCGGCTCGTGGTGTGGCCACGCGATCCACGTTGCGTCGTGCTTCTCCCACTCCGCCGGCATGCGACGGCCGAGCGAGAGATCCATAGTCAAAGCGCCGCTTCCCTTTGGAGCGGCGCTCGATCCGCGCTTGCCTCCCGCCCTGGGGGGTCTCCTCATCCGATGTAGCGATTGAGGATGGGCGCATAGGCGTCGATACGGCGGTCGCGCAAGAAAGGCCAGTTGCGACGGGTGCTCTCGATCAAGGCCCGGCCGCATTTCGCGACCAGTACCGCGGGTTCCGTCCCCGCCTCAGCGAGAATGCGCCCGAATGGATCGCAGATGAACGAATGTCCGAAAAACTCGATTCCGTCCGTGCCGGGCTCGTCCTCATGCCCCACTCGGTTTGGTGCCGCCACGTAAACGCCATTCGCGATCGCATGCGCGCGCTGCGCAGTGCGCCACGCCTCGACCTGCGCGTCACCCGAATCTGCCTTCTCCGAGGGATGCCAACCGATCGCGGTCGGATAAAAAAGAATCTCGGCGCCGAGAAGGCTCGTGATGCGGGCGGCCTCTGGATACCACTGGTCCCAGCAGATGAGGACGCCGACGCTGGCGTACCGGGTTTTCCAGACACGGAACCCGCCGGCTCCCTTGTGTTCGCCGTCGTCGGCGATGTGCGAGTCGCCGGGCGTGAAGTAGAACTTCTCGTTGAAGAGCGGATCGTCCGGAATGTGCATCTTCCTGTAGGCGCCGAGGACCGAACCATCGGCGTCGATCACAGCCGCGGAATTCCGATATACCCCCGCCGCCTGTCGCTCGAAGATGGGGACAATGATGACAATTTCCAGCTCTTTTGCGAGCTTTTGCATGCGCTGGATCGTCGGGCCGTTGATCGGCTCGGCCAGATCGAACCGCTCGTGCTTCTGTGATTTGCAGAAGTACGGAGCGTTGAACAACTCCTCGAGGCAGACGATCTGCGCGCCCTTCTCGGCCGCTTCGCGCACCCGGGCCTCGGCGCGTTCGACGTTCCGATTGACGTCGTTCGTGACCGATTCCTGGATGATTCCGACGGTGAATGCGGTGGACATGCAGGAAAGGTTAACCGTTTATCAGCCCCTTGGAAGCTTTCTCGGCTTCCTCAGGGCCACCTGAATCATGAGAACGCCAGCGCCACGCCGGCGAACGTCATGAGGAGTGCCGCGAGACCCCCGAGCACGTTGAGCTTCCAGCCGTTCCGATGCTCTCCCATAACCTTCGGATTGTTACAGACGAAGAGAAGGATCACTATCAATGGCGGCGCGAGGAGCCCGTTGATCACCGCTGTCCAGAACAGGAGTCTCACTGCGTTCAAGTGCGCGAAGTTGAGCGCCATTCCGATAAACATCGCTATGGCGATCACGCCGTAGAAAGTGCGGGCCTCATGAACTTTGGCGCTCATTCCAGAATTCCACGCTCCTGCCTCAGCGAGTGCGTACGCTGCCGAGCCCGCTAGCACGGGGACAGCGAGCATTCCCGTTCCGACGAGTCCGAGCGTGAAGAGCAGGAAGGCGAAATTGCCGGCCAGTGGGCGGAGTGCGGCCGCTGCTTGTTCCGCGGTTTCGATGTTGGTTTGCCCAGCTCTGTAAAGAGTAGCCCCGGCCGTGAGGATGATGAAAAACATTATCAGATTCGAGACGAACATCCCGAAGGCGACATCTCTGTGTGAAGCCCTCAGCTCTCGACGCAGAGCGCGTCGGGGGCGGCCCTCGTTCTTTTTGTCGCGCTCGTCCTCCTGCTCCGCATTCTGCGCCGCCTGCCAGAAAAACAGGTACGGAGAAATGGTGGTTCCCAGGATCGCGACGAAGGTCAATAGGTAGTCATGAGAGAAATCGATTCTTGGGCGGATCGTTTCCCATAGCACCGTGTCCCAGTCGGGATTCGCGACGAAGGCGGCAATGATATAGGCGAATAGCACCAGTGTGAGCCACTTGAAGACGCGAGTCATCGACTCGTACGAGCTAAAGACCAAGAGTGCCAGGATGAGGAACGTGAACGCGGGCACGAACCAAATGGCGGGGACACCGCTTAGCATCGCGGCCGCCGCCGCCATACCCCCGAGATCGGCGGCGATGTTGATCGTGTTCGCGACGAACAGCAGGAGGCACGCGAACCAAAGCAGCCAACGCGAGTAGTGTTCACGGAGGACCGCTGCGAGGCCCTGGCGCGTAACGACGCCGATGCGGGCGCACATGAGCTGCACTGCGATCATCAGGGGCAACGTGATGAGAGCTGTCCAGAGGAGAGCGTTTCCGAATGCCGCGCCAGCTTGGGAGTAGGTGGCGATTCCCGACGGATCGTCGTCGGCCGCACCCGTCACCAACCCAGGCCCCAGCTCGCTGACAAAGCTTTTCAGCTTATCAGCGGTCTTGAGCTCGTACTCGCGCTCGGGGCGCTCCACCTCGCGGCGCTCGATGTCGCGGGGCGGGACCAACATGAATTTTCGAATGCGACTAGCCCTGTGGACGGTTGACGATCACCTGCGCTTATTGCCGCTCACACTGAGCCAACGCGAAGAATGTGCCTCCGATGGACGCCTTGCCTCATCGGCGCCGTTTAGTCGAGGCTCGATCGGCGCGGTGTTCTTCGTCGAGCCTGATCTCGCCGGCGCTGTCGTCGTACGTGAACAACTCCGCATAGCGTCCCCAATCGACGACGGTCTCGAATTGGCGACGGGCTTCTTCGCCCGTGAACGCTTCCTCGAGTTCGTCGAGAATTCGTTTGGCGTCGATCTTGTGAGTGGGACTGTCTTCCAGCTCGCGCACGATGTGTCGCATGAGCGAGACGTGCTCGAGAGCGGTGCGCCGAAAAATGGCCTTTTCCTCATCCAGTTCCACTTGCGCGAAATGCTCTCCGATCGGCGTGAGGTGCACTTGCCTCTCCTGAATATCGGCGAGGCCCAGAAGGTCGGTTGCCTCAACGATGATGAGCAAATCGTCCGAGCGCATCTGAAGATCGCGCGAGAGCTCGTGCACGCTGGCATGTCCTCCAAGCCCAAATAGGTACTGCACGAAACCCGTCAGATCATCGATGCTGACGTCCGGTAACGCCTGGTATCGACGTGCGCGCCGGGCGGGCGCGCCGCGACGACCAACGACTCCGACTTTCGCGGCGCGCTTTTCCAGGAGAGCAACGGCATCCTCGTCCGGATTCGTCATCACGTAGTAGATCGTGTCGACGAGATGGGCGCGAGCGGGGCCCTTGCGTTTACGCTCGGCGAGGGGAAGTCCCTGAAGCTCGATTCGGATTCGACCGGGGTTCGCGCCAAACACCACGATGCGATCGGCAAGCGCGACGGCCTCGTCGATGTTGTGGGTCACCATCAGAACAGCTTTGGTTGGCATCGACCGGTCCGCCCAGAGCTGCTGCAGCTCTCCGCGCAGATTTTCGCCAGTTAGCACGTCGAGCGCGGAAAAAGGCTCGTCCATGAAGAGCACCTCTGGCTGAACCACCAGCGCGCGCGCGAAGCCGACCCTCTGCTTCATTCCTCCAGAGAGCTCCTTTGGAAACGCCTCCTCGAAGCCGTCGAGCCCGATCAAGTCGATCGCTTTGAGCGCGCGTTTGCGCCGTGCGGTCTCGGAGAGATCCGACGCCAGGAGACCGAGCTCGACGTTCTGCAACACCGTGAGCCAGGGGAAAAGAGCAAAACTCTGGAACACGATCGCCACCTGCGGATTTGCACCTTGGAGCAGCGCGCCATGGACGAGCACATGCCCCTCTGACGGTGCCATGAGGCCCGCGAGGATCCGAAGGAGCGTGGACTTTCCCGATCCGGACGGGCCGAGCAACGCCACAAATTCGCCGTCACGGAGCTCCACGCTTACGTTGTCGAGCACCGGCGTACGGTCGTCCCCGAAATACTTGCAGACGTTGTCCGCCGCGAGGAGCACCGTCCCCGCGCTCGCCGTAGGATTCGGATTCGGCAGGGTGCTTGTCATGAACGGCTCATCACTCCAGGCGGTAACGGGATTCGGCCAGCGCGTAGAGACGCCTCCACACGAGCCGGTTGGCGACGATCACTATCGCTGACATCACCAGTGTTCCCGCGAACAGCAGTGCGAAATTGCCACTGTCCGCGGCGGATGCGATGAGCGCGCCCAAACCGACCGTGCTCACCTTCTTGCCGGCGAAGGTCACGTACTCGGAGACGATGCTGGCATTCCAGGCGCCGCCAGTAGCGGTGATCATGCCCGTCACCAGGTACGGGAAAATCGCCGGGAGCACGAGCGTCCTCCAACGCCGCCACCTCGTCACTCGGTAGTTTACCGCCGCTTCCTTCAAGTCCGATGGTATCGCCATCGCGCCAGCGATAACGTTGAACAGAACGTACCACTGCGTTCCGAGTAGCATGAGTGCGACGGCGGCGATGTTGAGCCCACCCGGCAGTGTGATCAATGCGAGAAGGAGTACGGGAAACACCGCCGTTGCAGGCACGGAGGCAGTGATTTGCACGAGCGGCTGGAGCCGCCGCGCCCAATGCGGGTTAGAGCCGATCGCGACACCGACGGGTATGGTCCAAAGGGCTGCGAGTACGAGTGCGATCGACGTGCGCACGAAGGTCGCTCCGGCGCTGGTGCCGATGAGTCGCCAGTCCCCACGTGGGAGCGTGATGAGCAACCGGGCTGCCGCGAGAGCTCCCCATCCGATCAACGCAATCGCGGCAAGCCCAACGACGATCCCCAAAACACGAGTTGGAAGCGGTGTGCGGCGCTTCGTCGTTGGCAACGGAATGATGCCGGGCGAAGTCGGCGGCGGGCTGAGTGCTCGATCGAGCGCTCGGTTCACCGGCCAAAATATTCGGCGCGCGATCCACTTGACCGCGCGGGAGCCTTGAATCGCGTCAAGCAATGCCGATTGGGGCGCTTCCGACGCACCCGATTGTTCGACTTTGAACCGATCCGACCACGCGATTAGCGGTCTCCACAACAACTGATCGAGCAGGACGATCACAGCAATCAGCGTGAGAAGGCCGAGCACCAGCGCTCTCGTGTTCCCCGCGTCCGCCGCTCCCGCGAGGTAGGAGCCGAGTCCGGGAAGCCGCAGATTCTTGTTACCGAGGGTGAACTGTTCGGAGGCCATGAGAAAAAACCATCCACCTGCCCAGCTCATCATGGAGTTTGCGATGAGAGAGATGGCGCCGAACGGCATCTCGAGTCGCGTGAAGCGGCGCCAGAATCCCAGACGATAAACCGTTGCTGTGTCAGAGAGCTCGGAGGGGATGGTGAGAAGTGACTGGTGGAAGCTGAACGCGAGATTCCAGGCCTGACTGGTGAAGATCAGGATGATCGCCGCAAGCTCGAGCCCTATGTTGCGTCCCGGGAAGAGAGCGGCGAGTCCAAGAACGACGCCGGGCATGAACGAAAGAATCGGAATGCTTTGAAGGATGTCGAGTAGCGGGATCATGAATCGTTCCGCCACCCGGCTCGCCGCTGCAATACGCGCGTAGGCCAGGCTGAACGCCAGAGACACTAGGTACGCGATTGCCATCCGGAGAGTCGAAAGGCCGGCGTACATCGGCAGGAGGCGCGGCGAGAGGTCGAGCGCGGGTCCTTTGCCGATCGGTGCTTGCCACTCAGCTGCGGCGCGCATAATCCCGTACGCGGCAGCTGCGACCAGGCAGAACATGAGCGCGTCAACCCAGCGCGGGGATCTGGTGCGCGCGCGCCGCGGCGCAATTCCCATGGAGGGAGTTGGGCGATCGGGGAGGTGGACCAAAGGAGCCGACATCGTGATCGTCGCGAAGTGTTATCGAGCGTTACTTGAGGTAGCTGCGCACGAGGTCAACGAGTTGTTCCGTCGCCTCACCCTGATCGGACTCGGGATCCATATCGGGATCTACAACGTGGAACCGGATATGATCTTCCAGGATCTCGCCCATGAGGCCATTGATCGCGCCGCGGCACGCGGCCAGTTGCTGAAGCACGGGACCACACTCGCTTTCGGTGTCGAGCAATTTCCTGACGCTATTGATCTGGCCGGCGATCCGGCGCACGCGATTTAGCAGTTTGGTCCTGTCGCGGATAGTGTGGGCCACTGCTGCATCTTTACGAATCACGACTCCCAACCTCTTGTGACCTATACTGGGGGATAGTATACTTGCCACGTCATTTTTTTCAATAGGCAATCTGGATGCTTTACACCGCAGACGACTGGCGCACTTTGGGCGCACCCCGCCAGATGCGGGCCTCTCGTCGTCGAGACCAGAGACTCCGAGCCCCGAGACTGGTTCTCGCTTGCCTCTTGGTCCTCGCACCTGCCCGCACCATGCGTGGCCAGGAAGCTCGCGATTCGTCCGGAGCTGGATCGGCGAGCTGGCGTGCTTACTTCCTCGGCACCCAGATAAACGTGATCGGACAAGATCTCCGACCGTTCCGAAGTCCGTACGAGGGAACGAATAGCCTCCAGTCGCGCGGCGACTCGAAGATCAGTCACGCTTACGGCGTATATGGTGGGGTGGACGTCGGACACGGATTCCAGGGTTACCTCGACGTCGAGATGATTCGAGGCAAGGGAATAAGTAACGTGCTCGGTCTCGCCGGTCCAACCAACGGCGATGTACTGCGGCAAGGCACGATCGATCTCGGGAGCGGACCATATGTCGCCCGCGCTTTCGTGCGGTACACGCTGCCGTTCGCGTCGAGGAGACTAGACACTCTCACACGAGCGCAGGATCAGGTGCCGACAATCGTCTCGAGCAACCGGCTCGAGATAACCGCGGGCAAATTCGCCGTGACCGACCTTTTTGATGTGAATCGCTACGCGAACACTACTCGGCTGCAGTTCACGAACTGGGATCTATTCAATAATTCGGCGTGGGATTTCGCGGCCGACACGCGCGGGTACTCGAACGGCATCGCGTTGGCGTGGATCCACCCGCTCTGGGCGGTGAGAGTGTCGAGCTTCCAGATGCCCTTTCTCGCCAACGGAAACCAGTTCGATAGCAATCTGAGCAACGCGCGGGGTGACCAAGCCGAGCTGACGGCGACCTCTCGATCGACGGGCACGGTCGCACGCTTTCTTGTTTTCATAAACCACGCTCGGATGGGCAACTACGCCGAAGCACTGGCAATTGCTCGCGCGAACAACGCGCTGCCCGATATCGCCGCGGATGACAAACCTGGTCGGACCAAGTACGGCTGGGGGTTGAACCTCGAGCAGTCCCTTGCCGACGGGGGTGAAACGGGCGCGTTCGCTCGCCTCGGGTGGAGCGACGGCAAAAACGAGAGTTTCGTATTCACAGAAGTGGATCGGCACGTGAGCGGAGGCGTTCAACTGAGTGGCACACACTGGGGTCGAAAGAACGACCGGGTCGGTATGGCTGGCGTGCAGACGGAAATCGTGCAGGTTCACCGCGACTACCTGGCCGCCGGCGGTTTGGGATTCCTGCTTGGAGATGGCAGGCTGAACTATGGCCCCGAACAAATCCTAGAGACGTATTATCGCGCGCAACTGGGCGACTACTTCCAGGCCGGCCCAGACGTCCAGTACATCCGGAATCCGGGCTACAACCGGGATCGTGGCCCCGCCACGGTACTCTCGCTCCGGCTGAACTTCCGGTACTGAGCGCGGCGTCCGCGAGCTAGACGGGCGCCTTTCCGACGAGCTGTCTTAGGACGTACGGCAGGATTCCGCCGTGCTTGTAGTAGCTCATCTCTTCAGGCGTATCGATACGTGAGACCGTTTGGAACTTCTTCTCGCTGCCGTCGGTCGAGCGCGCCCGCACGGTAAGCGCTGCGCGGGGCCTCATGTCGTCCGCCATTCCCTCGATCTCGTAGTTCTCGAATCCGGTGAGCCCATGAGTCAGTCGCGTCTCACCGTTCACGAACTCGAGCGGGAGAACTCCCATTCCGACCAGGTTCGAGCGGTGGATTCTCTCGAACGATTCGGCGATCACAGCGCGAACGCCGAGGAGAAGCGTTCCCTTCGCCGCCCAGTCGCGGGACGAGCCGGTGCCGTACTCCTTGCCCGCGATGATAATGAGCGGAGTCCGAGCGTTCTGGTAGTCCATCGCCGCATCGTAGATCGCGATCGCCTTCTCACCCGGTGCTCGGGTCGTCCAGCCGCCCTCGGTTCCGGGCGCCAGTTCGTTACGGAGCCGGATATTGGCGAACGTGCCGCGCATCATCACCTCGTGATTCCCTCTCCGCGCACCATAAGAGTTGAAGTCGACGGTCTTCACACCGTGTTCGATTAGCCACTTGCCGGCCGGGCTCGACGCGGGAATCGATCCCGCGGGCGAGATGTGATCCGTGGTGATCGAATCGCCGAACATTCCCAATACGCGAGCACCTCTGACCTGCCGAATGCCCGGCGGCGTGAGCGTCATCCCATCGAAGAAAGGCGGGTTTTTCACGTATGTCGAGCGCGGATCCCACGCGTACAGATCGCCCTCCGGTACGGGCAGACTACGCCAGTTGTCGTCTCCGTGAAAGACGTTCGAATACTGCGCTTTGAACATCTCAGCTTTGACCGAGCGTAGAATCTCGTCTTCGACCTCCTTGGGTGGGGGCCAGATGTCGCGGAGGAAAACGGGCCCGCTCCTCCCCACACCGAGCGGCTCAGTGTCGAAGTCAATGTCCATCCGCCCCGCCAGCGCGTACGCGACGACGAGCGGGGGCGACGCCAGGTAGTTGAACCGGGTAAGCGGATTGATCCGGCCTTCGAAGTTGCGATTCCCCGACAGCACTGCTGCCACGACGAGCTTATGCGACTCGACGGCATCCGCCACCGGCTGCGGTAGCGGACCCGAGTTTCCGATACACGTCGTGCATCCGAATCCAACCACGTTGAAGCGAAGCTGCTCCAGCGCCGACATCACTCCCGCTTTCCTGAAATAATCAGTCACGACCTTCGAGCCGGGCGCGAGACTGGTCTTCACCCACGGCTTGGTCGCGAGGCCGCTTGCCACGGCATTTCTGGCCAGCAATCCCGCCGCCAGCATGACGCTGGGATTCGATGTGTTGGTGCAGCTAGTGATGGCGGCGATCACGACCGATCCGTGCCGAATCGAGAACTTCTCGCCGTTCATTTCGATAGGAACGCTGGAATTCTCGCCCGCCTGCTCGTCCGGATCGGTCGCCACCACCGATGGCGATAGCTGCGGGGAGCCTGCCACAGTCATTGCCTGCTTCGCCACCGCTACCGCCGCGACAGTTCCAGTGCGCTCGAGATCTGCTGCCAGGGCTTCTTTGAACATCTTCTTCGAGAGCTTGAGCGGTACTCTGTCTTGCGGGCGCTTCGGGCCGGCGAGACTTGGCTCAACGGTGTGGAGATCGAGCTCCAACGTGTCGCTGAAGATGGGATCGGGCGTCTCGTCGGTGCGGAAGATTCCCTGCGTCTTGGTATAAGCTTCGACCAGCTGCACCTGCGCTTCATCCCGTCCGGTGAATCTCAGATAGTTGAGCGTCTCGGCGTCGATCGGGAAGAATCCCATCGTCGCGCCGTACTCAGGCGCCATGTTTCCGATGGTCGCGCGGTCGGCGAGCGAGAGACTGGAGAGCCCCGCCCCGTAGAACTCCACGAACTTGCCGACGACCTTTTTCTTCCGCAGCATCTCGGTGACCGTGAGCACGAGATCGGTGGCAGTGGCGCCAGGCTCAAGCCGGCCATGCATCTTGAATCCGACGACTTCCGGAATGAGCATCGACACAGGCTGTCCGAGCATCGCCGCCTCGGCTTCGATTCCACCGACGCCCCAGCCAAGTACGCCGAGTCCGTTAATCATGGTGGTATGGGAATCCGTGCCCACCAAGGAGTCGGGGTAGGCGTAAGTCTGCTTGCCGACAACTTCGGTGAAAACTCCCTGCGCCAAGTACTCGAGATTGATCTGGTGGACGATTCCGGTATCAGGGGGCACGACGCGGAAGTTGTGGAGGGCCTTCTGGCCCCACCGGAGGAACGCGTAGCGCTCCTGATTGCGGCGGAATTCGAAGTCGGCATTGATGAGGAGCGCCGCCTCGGATCCGTACTCGTCCACCTGGACCGAATGATCGATGACGAGGTCTACGGGCTGAAGCGGATTGATCAGTCGCGCGTCACCGCCGAGCTTCGCCAAAGCGTCGCGCATCGCAGCAAGATCGACTACAGCAGGGACTCCGGTGAAATCCTGGAGCAGCACCCGCGCGGTGCGAAATGCAATCTCCTTTTCGACTTTCCCCTTCATGTTCCAGGTAGCAAGGGCGCGCACGTCGTCCGCCTTGACGAACTTGCCGTCTTCGTTCCGGAGCAGATTTTCGAGAAGGATCTTGAGACTGAAGGGGAGTCGATCTGCGTTCCCGCCCCCGAGTTTGGAGAGGGAGTCCAGCCGAAAGATCGTGTACTGCCGACCAGCAACGTCCAGCGTTGATCGGCTACCGAAGGAATTCGGGTGTGTCATTTTTGTTTTTTCCGAACTTGGCCGCGTCATTGCGCTGGCCAGTGGGGCGCGGAGCCACTGCCGAACGCGCTTCACGACTCGGCAGGCTGTCGTGAATCTAACACAAGGAAATGATTAACTGAACAGAATAACGCGCCTCTCGCCTACCGACGCCTGGTGCCTGTCCTGTTGCAGTTGTTCTAGCCGGTTTTGGTCGTCGGCTCGCTGGTCGGGTCCACCGTCGTCTTGCCCGGCTGACCCATACCCGTCTCGAGGCGCGACGCCTCGATAGCATAGGTCGGGCAATGGTGCACGAAATCACCGTCCGCCGGCGACCATTCGACGATCGGCGTCAGAGGGTACGCTTTCTGGTGCGAATCCATCGCCATCACGTCAGGTGCGAGGGCGGCGCACAGCGTGCACCCGATGCACTTCTCGCGGTCCACCTTGATCTGCATCGGCCGACGGGGGAAGATGCCAATGCCCCACGTGATGCACTCCTCGTAGTGCTTGCATGCGTCCATCGCGGCCGTGTAGCCCGCCTCGAGCAGCTCGTCGGTATGCGAAAAGCTGAACCACCCGATGTGATTGACCTTTGGCCTGATCAGTATCATTGGTGGACGCGTCCAGGTACCGAATGGCGCGAGCTGGAGGGCGTGCATCATCGTAGTCGCTGCCCGCACGTAAATCGACGCGAATCCGGCTGTCGCTATGTCGTTTTCCGGCTCCAGATCGCTCGTCCCCGTGTCGACCGCGATCACGGCGTCCATTCCCCGACCCGCGATCGAGACCGGTAGGTTGTCGAGCACGCCACCGTCGACGCACAGTCGCTCACGGATGGCGCCCGGAGGATAGAAGCCGGGGAGAGCGCAAGATGCATAAACGGCATCGGCAACGCTCACATCGCGCAAGCCGGGCAGGCCCCACACGACCTGAGAGCCGCGCTGGATGTCCACGGTGTTGACGAGGAGTGTCCTTTTCAGCTGATCGAACCGCTTCTCCGTCGCTACGGATTTTACGACTTCTCTCAGTGGGTCTTCGAGATATATCGCGCGTGAGTGTTGTCGCTCGAGCAGCATTCCCATTCGGTTGATGCGAAAGAGATCGCGGCGCTTGAGCGCCCGGGCCCGGTCGACCATCTCCGGGATGCTTATCCCGCGCGCGTACGCAGCTCCGATGAGCGCGCCGATGCTGGTGCCAGCCACCACGGTCGGCACTATTCCGAGCTCCTCCAGTGCGCGAAAGACGCCGATGTGCGCAAAGCCTTTGAGGCCGCCACCTCCGAGGACGAGCGCGATCTTATGCGTTTTTCCTCGCGGCTTGGCGGGAGATACTCGTTTCCGGCTTCGTGGAGTGTTGCGGGCCATGCTAAGGTCGGGTGCGGGAAGCTATAATGTAGTGACGTAGACCACACATACTGAGTAAATCGATGACTCGTCCGGCCGTTCTGTTCTCCATCGCGTTTTTCACCGTGCTTTCGGTCACGAGCGCGCCTGCCCAGAGCGCCCAATTGCCGGTCCGCATACGCCCGGAAGAGATCGACGCGCATCTGCGCTTCCTCTCCTCCGACCTTCTCGAGGGTCGCGCACCCGCCACGCGGGGTGGTCGAATTGCCGAAGAGTACATCGCGGCACAGCTCAAGACCTTTGGCGTGAAGCCCGGAGTTGGAGACAGCTCCTATTTCCAGCGTGTTCCCATCGACGTCGTGAAGACGGATCCGAGGACAATCAAGGTCACAGCATCGGGCAGGGCCAATGCCAACCTCCGCTTCACCGATGATGTCGTCGTTTGGCCTGGCTCCGCCACCCTTGCCAGCAACGCGCACGGGGAGCTGGTCTTCGTCGGCTACGGTGTGACCGCAACCGAGTACAAGTGGGATGATTTCAAGGGCGCCGACGTTCGCGGCAAGATTCTGCTCGTTCTGGTGAACGATCCGCCCGAGACACCCGCCGAGCCGAATCTTTTCGGCGGCAAAGCGATGACGTACTACGGACGGTGGACCTACAAGTACGAAGAAGCAGAACGGCGCGGCGCGGCAGGAATGCTGATCGTGCACACCACCGAAAGGGCCGGATATCCATGGCATGTGGTCGTCAATTCGAATTCAACCGAGCAACGTCTGCTGCCTCGCGATCCTGGTCTTCCCGCACCGATCGCCGTGCGCGGCTGGATCACCGACAGCGCGGCCACCGCGCTTTTGGCCCAGGCCGGGCTAAACATGCCGCAGCTGCGGAAGGAGGCGGAGTCACGCGACTTCCGCCCCGTGTCCACGGGAATCGTCATCGACGCATCGATGCAGAACAGCGTGCAGCACATGTCCGCGAACAACGTCGTAGGGCTGGTACGTGGGATCGACCCAAAGGTTCGGGATGAGTACGTCGTCTATAGTGCCCACTGGGATCACTTCGGAATCGGTCCCGTCGTCAATGGCGACTCGATTTACAACGGTGCTGTCGACAACGCGTCGGGAGTAGCGTCGGTACTGGCTGTCGCGCACGCCGCGGCAGAAGGAGTAAAGCCGCGTCGATCACAACTCTTCGCTTTCGTGACCGCTGAAGAATCCGGCCTGCTCGGCTCGGCATACTTCGCCGAGCACCCCACGGTCCCCGCTTCGAAGATCATCGCTGATCTCAACATGGACATCGTTCCCGTCAATGGACGCGTGCGCGATCTCAACGTGATGGGGGACACCAAGAGCTCGATTGGGCCGACTTTGGCCCGACTGGTCAAATCGGACGGGGTGCGTATATCGCCCGACGCGCATCCCGAGCAGGGCCACTTCTATCGCTCGGATCACTTCTCGTTCGCCAAAGTGGGGATTCCGTCCGTCTCGATCGGGGGCGGGACGGATTACGTCGGGCGGCCCGCTGGCTGGGGTCTCGAGCAGGCCGAAGACTACACAGCGCACCGATACCACCAGCCGTCGGATGAGTATCGCCCGGACTGGGATCTGAGCGGGGCCGCGCAGCTGGCGGAGATCGTGTACCGATTGGGCACGAGCATCGGGAACGCCGACACGGTTCCAACCTGGAACGCTGACGCGGAATTCAAGGCGCTGCGCGACGCGGCGCGAAACGGTCACTGAGCTCCGGCTGGAGCTCTCAACCTTGAGGCAGGAGAAGCAAGTGGCGCCCGACCCGCTGCTCGCCTTCCGCGAGGAGTTTCCGATCCTCGAGAAGGCGAATTACCTCGTCTCCAACTCACTCGGGCCGATGCCGCGCACGGTGCCGGAGAAGCTCGCCGAATTCGCACGCGACTGGGGCGAGCTCGGGGTGAAGGCGTGGAACCGCGGGTGGTGGGAGCTCCCGGTAGAAGTCGGCAACGAGATCGCGCCGCTCATCAACGCGGGCGATGGCGAGATCGTGATGATGCCCAACGTTACCATTGCGCAGACGGCGGTTCTGTCGTCGATCGACTTCTCGAGGGAACGCGACACGGTCGTGATGACGGAGCTCGATTTCCCCTCCGTCCGGTATGCTTATGCGGAGATGGCGCAGCGTCTCGGCGCGCGCGTCGTAGTGGTGAGGTCCGATGACGGACTGAGCATCGATCCGGACAAGTTGCACGCCGCGATTGACGAGCGGACCCGCCTGGTAGCCGTGTCGCACGTGCTTTTTCGCAGTGCCTACCTCATGGATGCCGACGCGATCTGCGCGCGCGCGCACCAAGTCGGCGCGCTCGTCTCACTCGATTCCTTTCACGCCGTAGGGGTTGTGCCGGTTGACGTGAAACGGAGCAAGCCCGATTTTCTTACCGGTGGCGTTCTTAAGTGGCTCTGCGGCGGCCCCGGCGCCTGCTTCCTTTACGTGAGTCCGAGTGTCCGCGATCAGCTCAAACCGGCGCTGACGGGCTGGCAGGCCCATACCCGGCCGTTTGCATTCGAGGAGACCATGGAATACACCTCGGGCGCGTTCCGCTGGCTTAACGGAACGCCCGTGATTCCAGCGCTCTACGCCGCCGCCGAGGGGCCAAGGATTCTGCGCCGTGCCGGAGTCCACGCCATCAGGGAGAAGAGTCTTCGCCTGACCTCACGTCTCATCGAGCTCGCAGATCAGCGCGGCTTTACCGTGAACGCGCCGCGAGACCCGGCCCGGCGCGGCGGAACGGTGGCCATGGATGTCCCACACGGCTACGAGGTCACCCAGCACTTGCTGTCCCGGAACATTCTGGTCGACTACCGCGTTGGGGCTGGTATCAGGCTTGCCCCTCACTTCTTCAACAGGGAGGACGAGCTGGAAGAGGCCGTTTGCGAGATGGAACGGACACTGGAAGGCGGGAGCTGGCAGCGGTTCTCGGAAAAACTTGCGGTCGTCACCTGAGCCATGACGACCGATGTTACTACGACGACCGATGTTACTACCTTGAACAATGCAGTGTCTAAAGAGTACAATAGACTTATACTCGACTCCTCGGAGGGTGCGTAGTCATGCCAACACCTTTTTTGAGTTCTGAAGAGTACGACGAGAGAGCCCATCAGCTGTACAATGAAGGGCAGTATGACGAAGCTCTGGACGTACTTAGAGAGGGACTCGGTCTCTACCCGAATTCCGTGGAGCTCCATATTGGGGTTGGCTACGCTCACCACGCCCGCGAGGACTACGCGTGGGCCCGACGCAGCTTCGAAGAAGCGCTGGTCCTGGATCCCGACCATGAAGACGCACTCGCGGGCCTCGGCGAGACCCTCCTCAAGTTTGGTCAGCAGGAGCAGGCGTTGCGCAGCTTCCGTCACACTTTGGAACTGGGATACCAGGACGATGTGGAGCTCATGCTCCAGATCGGACGCGCCCTCTTTCGTGAGGGCCTGATCGACGAGTCCAAGCAGTTCTTTGAGATTGCCGCTCAACAGACGCCTGATGCGGCCGAAGCAGTGTCGTGCATCGGCTACGCCGAGCACAGACTCGGCAACGACGAATCGGCGATCTCGACGCTTAGGCGCGCGCTGCAGATGGACCCCGATCACACCGAAGCGCGGATCTACCTCGGCAACATTTTCTACGATCGCGGCGATTACGAGGCTGCCCTCTATCATCTCGACCGCTCGAGTCCGGACGATCACTGGGACGAGCTGGGGATCTGGAGACTGATCGAGCTGAAAAAGATGATCTACCGGCTGCGCGACAACGACCCCGAGCTCCGTCCGTGGGAGGACAGGCTACGCGATTTGTCGGGCGAGTTGGACGACATCGACGAGATGCTCGCCGAGATCGAGGCGAAATACATCGACGCCGCGCAATCCGAGGCGAAGGGCCAGCTAGAGTTGTTTGGCGCGCTCCTTTCCAGCTTCGCCGAGGTGAAGACGACGCCCCAGTCCCACCGCATCAAGCTCGACGATGGCAACACATTTGAAGGAACCTGGGAAGAGATCGTCGACAAGATGCGCAATGCTAATTGCCTCAAAGAGAGCCCAAAACCGGAGCAGGATGCAGAGAGCTTCATTCGACGTAGCGCGGATGCAGGGCTTTTGCGCATCCTGAGATGAGTCCACCGAATTCCCAGGCTGCGCTCGCCTCACTCAACGGTGTGCGCCCGGTCCTCGCTCACTTCGAAACACCTCGGTCGGCGGAAGATCTCGCCGCCGATATCATTGATCTCTGGACCGGCGCTCAGGGCGCGCTCCAAGCCCTTGTCGGCAATTCCTCGCTCACCGGACAGCAACTGATTCGCGCAGCCCGGCAAGCCGAACTGATAACGCTTGAGCAGGCTCACGCGCTACTCGAATTTCTTGCCGCCCGCGACCGGGCGAATCGCACGAGCTACAAGCCAACGCAGACTGACGGGGACGCCGCGCTCGACGGGTTCCGGGCACTAGAATCGGCGCTCACTGGCGCGGCACCGGTGAAGCGGGCAACGCCGACTAGTCCGCTCCAGGCGGCATACACTCCGCGCCACTCGCGTCCGGCTCCAGCTTCGTCAGCACCGGTCTACTACAAACAACTGAGGCTGCCGACGAACTCTAGGGT
>JABXNS010000063.1_pt1 | contig 46693 bp, 46 predicted proteins | sample 7301101 | NCBI WGS metagenome assembly JABXNS01 (sample SAMN14449646, study PRJNA615230) | soil metagenome | isolation source: soil from bare, unvegetated metal-rich iron-sulfur acidic spring small-cell... | place: Canada: Paint Pots Mound, Kootenay National Park, BC | collected 2017-05-25 | reverse complement strand
CCGGCGATGCGTCCCAAAAGCTGCGGCAACTGCCGCGTGACCGGACGATCGTCGAGCGGGACGAATGCGATCGTCGCGAGCGCGAGCGCGGCCAGCATTACGTCCGGTGCAGCGCGCGGCGCAGCGAGCCGCCGTGCGACTCCAGCAGCGCACGCGCCTCTTCAGCGGTCATCGCGCCGCAGCCCATGACGGCAGCAACTTTCACGCGGCCGCCCGCAGCTTCGAGCAGCTTCGCAGCAGATTTCTCGTCGGCGGAAGCCAATTGCATCACCAAGCGCAGCGCCCGTTTGCGCAACTTGTTGTTGGTCGCGACGACGTCGACCATGAGATTGTCGTAGACCTTGTCGAGTTTGACCATCGTCGCCGTGGAGAGCGTATTGAGCAGCACTTTTTGCGCGGTGCCGGCTTTCAGCCGCGTCGAACCTGCGACGGGTTCCGGGCCCGTTTCCAGGACGATCGTTACGTCAGCCGCGGCGCAGAGCTCGGTTCCCGAATTACTCGTTACGCCCAGGGTCCACGCGCCAGTTTCGCGTGCAGCCAGCAGTGCGCGGATCACGAACGCCGCGCCGCCGCTCGCGCTCAGCCCGATAACCGCGGCGCCAGGGTTCACGTGACCGTGCATTTCGCGTTCGCCGGCGTCGCCGTCGTCTTCGGCGCCTTCGATCGCACGCGTTAGGGCGTCGCGTCCGCCGGCGATGTGCGCGCAAACGAGCGACGGATCCGTCCCGAACGTCGGCGGCATCTCCGATGCGTCGAGAAATGCGATTCGCCCGCTGCTCCCGGCTCCGACGTAGTGCAGATTCCCTCCCGACGCGAGCCGCATCGCTATTTCGTCCACGGCTTTCGCGAGCGCGGCGCCTTGTGCCACGACCGCTGCGACGGCTTCACTCTGCTCGCGCGCGAGCAGAGTGACGAGTTCGCTTGACGGCAAGCGGTCGAGCGAATTCGTGCGCGGATTGCGCAGCTCGGTCTGCGGTACATCGTTCATAGCAGACGCTCCGCGGCGCAGAGTGCGCCGGCAGCCGGCGCGGGATTATCTTTCAGGATCGGCATCTCGGGAAAGTCGTTGAGCAAACGCGTTTCGAGCAAAAACGTGAGCAAGCTGCTGGCTGAGAGCAGGCCTCCAGAAAACGCGATCGGCGCAGTCGTCCCTGTCAAGCCGGCAGAGGAAATCGCCGCCTTCACCAGAGCGTTGAGTTCAGCTGCCGCCTGCTGCACGATTTTCGAAGCGGAGCGGTCGCCGCGGCCGGCAGATTCGATCACAATCGGAGCGAGCGCCGCCAGCACTCGCGCCGGAGCCTCGGCCGCATAGATTTTTTGCAGCGTTTCGTTGAGCGAGCGGACTTCCAAAGCCGCTTCAAGTTCTTCCACGAAGGCATCGCGCGGCGCGCGCCCGTCGTATGCGCGCAGCAAACGATCGACGGCGGCGGCGCCGATGCCGAAACCCGAACCCGCGTCGCCAAACCGATATCCGAAGCCGCCGCTGCGAGACCCCGCGCCGTCCTTTTCGGCGTAAGCGATCGCGCCCGTGCCGGCAATCACGACGGTTCCGTCGCCTTCCGGCACCGCCGCGCGCAGCGCGATATACGCATCGTCGCGCACTTCCACATTCGCGCCCGCAAAGCGCGACTCGAGCGCGTTTCTGAGCTCGCTCGCGACCTCTTCGCGCCCGGCGCCCGCCGCGCCGACGAAGATCGCGCCAGGGAGCGCCCCGTCGAGCGCGAGCTCGATCGTTTTCGCAATGCTATCGCCGGCCCGTTCTGCGCCGTGCACCGTCGGATTTGCCGAGCCGCCGTACCAGACACCTTTGCAGTCTCCGTCCATCGAATATGTCACCGCGGTTTTCGATCCGCCGGCGTCGACGCCGACCGCTATGCGCGGCATTCCGTCCGGACCCTATCAAGAAGGGCGTCTAAATCATGCGGAGCGATCGCGCCCAGAACGACCGGACCGCTAGCGCCGGTCGAATGTGGAACGTTTGCCGCGCGTCCACGCAGCGTCTCATATCCGAGGATCGCGAACGCCACTGCTTCTTTTGCATCGGCCCGGATGTTCATAACGTCGGAGAGTTCGACGCGGCGATCCGGCAGACGCTGCTGCAGCTCGCGCAAAATCGCCGGATTCTTCGCCCCGCCTCCGCTGACGACGACGCGCGCGGCGCGGGCGGCGGAAGCGTCGATGGCCGAAGCGAGCGACGCGGCGGTCAGTGCGGCGAGCGTTGCCGCGCCGTCTTCGAGCGAAAGCGCAGCGAGCCGGGCTTGATGTTCGTCTAAAAACTGCGTGCCGAAACGCTCGCGGCCGGTCGTTTTCGGAGGCGCCAGCGCAAAATAGGGATCGGCCAGCATCGCTCCGAGAACGGCTTGATTTACCGATCCCGCAAGGGCCGCTTTCCCGTCGCGATCGAAGCGCTCACGTCCGTTCGTACGCCTGAACACAAACGCGTCTATCAGCATATTTCCGGGTCCGCTGTCATAAGCGATAACGTCTTGTGGAGCGGAGCGGCGCGGAATGACCGTGAGATTCGCAATGCCGCCGATATTCACCGCCACGCGATCTTCCGAATCGCTCGCGAGCAGCAGCGCGTCCACATATGGAACGAGCGGCGCTCCTTGGCCGTCCGCCGCGCAATCGGCGCTGCGAAAATCGTAACAGACGGTTCGCCCCAGCGCTTGGCGGATGAGGAACGGATCGCCGACTTGCAGCGTCGTCTGCGCATTCCCGTCGTGATAGATCGTTTGGCCATGCGAAGCAGCGAAATCGACGGCCGTCTTACCCGCGGCGGCGAGCGCGGCTTTGGCGAACGTTTGGCCGAGCATCCGGTGCAGCCGCGCGACTGCGCGGGTCGATCCTTCGTTGGGCGGCAGCGCTTCGCGTAGTGCATTTTGCTCTTCGTCGCCGTACGGCGTCGTCTGAAAATCGAGCACGTCCACTTCGTAGGACCGGCCGCGCGGCACGAGCCTCACGAGCGTCGCGTCCACCCCATCGAGCGACGTGCCGCTCATCAATCCGACGGCGATCATCGCAGGCCCAAATCTTCTACTAGGGCTTCGTAGAATGCCGCGCGTAAATCGCGTGTATCGTTTCTGCCGAAATAGACCGAGTTCGTCAGCAAAACGCCGCTGCAGTCGCGCTGCGGATCCGCCCAAACGCACGTGCCGACAAAACCCGTATGTCCGAACGTCTCGCGCGAAAGATGGCGGCCACAAGAATTTTCGTCCGTCGTTTTGAGCGCCCATCCCAAGCCGCGGCGCAGAACCGGATCGAACGCCTGCTCCGAGATGGCCGCGCACGCGAGTTCGGGCGAGAGATCCGTACTCGCGCGCCCCGACTGCGCAGCTAAGTATCGTTCGGCGAGCCGCGCGACATCCGATGCGCTACCGAACATTCCCGCATGTCCGGCGGTGCCGCCCATGAGATAGGCTTTCTCGTCGTGCACGAACCCCTGCACGCGCCCGCGCCAGCCGTCATCTTCGGTTGCCGGAATACGATCCCGCATGCCAGCCGGCGGAGCATAGAGCGCAGGCCGCGCCATCGCCCGCAAACTACGCCGCCCCAACCGCTGTAAGAGCTCGCCGACGATGATAAAGCCCAAATCGCTGTAAATGACACGCTCCCCCGGCGCCGCCGCAAGTTCGCGCTCCAGCGCAAATTGCACGACGTTGCGATCGAGCAGTTCGCGATAATCCGCGCCCGAATTCATTCCCGATGAATGCGAGAGCAGCATGCGCAACGTGATGGGCGCATGCGGCTTGCCGTTCCACTCGGGGAAGACATCCGTCAGCGATCCGTCGAGAGTCAGTCTGCCTTCGGCGACGGCGCTCAGCGCCAGCGTCGTTACAAACGGCTTGGTGATTGAGGCCAAGTCGAAGAGCGAATCCACCGTAACGGGCCGGCTTCGCGCGCCCAAGCGCGTCACGCCGTATGCGCGTTCGAACCGCACCCTCCCGCCGTGCTCGATTCGCGCGACGGCGCCGGTAAATTGTTTCCCACACGCTTCGCGCAGAACGGCGTCGGCGCGAGCGAACGTGCGATCAACCGCGAGCAACGGCCGCGCCATTCAAAGGAAAGGATCCGCGCGCGGGTTTCCCATCGAAGAGCACGGCTGCTAAGCCGGCAATGCTGGGCGTATCGTCGCCATATGTGCACGCGACGTTGCGCGCTTGTGGAAACTCGAATGCGTCGAACGGTTCGCGCAGTGAAGCGAGTAGTGCATCGGGATATGCGGCAAGAATGCGATCGACCGCGGACTTCTGTCCGCCATACACGTGCGCGCGGCGCGTCAGCACGATCGGGCGGTGCCCGCCAATCTCCGCAAGCACTCGATCTCTTTCTTCTTCGCCCGGATCCAGCGGCGCGCGAATCTCACGCACGCTCGCATAATCGGAAAGCGCGGCGTGCCGGTCGTGCTCGCCCTGCGCGCCTTCGGAGGTCGCGCTTTCGAAACTCACGGCGACGTCGCCGGCCGCGGCCTTCGCTTCTCCGCGAACGACCGTCACGGCGCCCAGCCCGATGCGTTCGCCAATTCCCGGATACGGCGCGGACGCTTCTAAAGGAAGAGGCGGCTTCAATCCGGAGCGCAGCAGCGACACCCGCGCGGCGGCTTCTTCAAGCCGCGGCAGCGGAAGCTCGCCGTTTTCGGCAGCGCGCGCGATGCCGTCGACCGTGCGCGCCGCCAAGTCGAGATCGTGGCTGAGCAGCACGCAATCTGCGCCGGCGATGAGCGCTTCGACGGCTGCGCGTTCGCTGCCGATGCCTTTGGCAATGGCGTTCATTTGCAGACAATCCGTGAAACAGACGCCTTTAAAATGCAACTCGCCGCGCAGCAGTTCCGTCAGGATACGGTGCGAAACCGTTGCGGGCCGGCCGGCCTCGAACGCGCGGGCGACGATGTGAGCCGTCATGACCGCGCGAGCGGACGGCAACAACTCCGCAAACGGGATGAGATCGCGCGAGCGCAGCGTCGCCTCGTCAGCCTCGACCACCGGAAGCTCCAGATGCGAGTCGACAGATGTCGAACCATGTCCTGGAAAATGTTTGAACGTCGCTGCAATTCCGCCGCGTTCCAAGCCGGACGCGAACTCGCCCGCGAGCCGCGCGACCCGATGAGGATCGTCGCCGAACGCGCGCGTGCCGATCACTGTGTTCATGCGCGTGAGCGCCAAGTCGGCGACCGGAGCGAAATCGACGTTCGCGCCGGCGCGGCGAAGATCGAAGGCTATCTGTTCCCCGGCCGAGCGCGCGAATTCGTCGTTTTCGGCACCCGCGCAAGCGGCGGCAATCGCAAGCGCCGACGGAATCTCTTGAACGCCGTTGCGAATGCGCGCAACCCGGCCGCCTTCTTGATCGATCGCAACGATCGGCCCGGAAAGAATCGCGCGCAACTCATCGGTAAGCGCGCGAACCTGGGGTAACGTTTGCACGTTGCCGCCGAAAAGCACGAGGCCCGCCAGCGGAACGTCGCGCAGAAACGCTTTCAACTCCGCGCTCACGCTCGTGCCCTCGAAGCCCGCGCAGACGACGCCGGCCGCTAATCGACGAATGCCGCTCACGCAATCGCCGCCACGCCGGTTCGATCGAAACGGCGCACGTGCTCCGCCGGCAACGTCGCGGCAACCTCCGCTCCGGTTTCCGGAACCCCCGCAGCGGGCATGCGCGCGATCAGTTCGCCCCGAGGCGTCTGAACGCGCACGAAGGCGTCCGCTCCCGTCGATTCGACGGCAATCACGCGTCCGCGCAGCTGACCGCCGTTTTGCAGCCGGACGTTTTCGGGGCGAATTCCCAGCGTTTCCATACCGTCGTCGAGCAGATTCATCGGCGGCGTTCCGAAAAACCTCGCAACGCTCGTGTTCGCCGGATAATCGTAGACCCGCTGCGGCGCATCGCACTGCAAAATCTTACCGCCGATCATTACCGCCAGCCGATCGCCCGCGGTCAACGCCTCGGCGTGATCGTGCGTAACGTGGATCACGGCCCCCCCAAAGGAACTCGAGAACGCCAAAAACGTGCGGCGTACCTGCGAGCGCAGCGACGGCTCCAAATGCGAAAGCGGTTCGTCCAATAAGAGAACGCGCGGATCGCTAAGCATCGCGCGAGCGAGCGAAGCCCGCTGCCGTTCGCCGGCGGAGAGCTCGCCGGGCCGTTTCTGCAGATGCGCGCCGATGCCGAGGTCGCGCGCCGCTGCTTCGATACGATCGTTGTTACGCTCGCCGCGCAGCGCGAAGGCGAGGTTTTGGCGCAGCGTCAAGTGCGGGAAGAGCCCGTCGCGGTCGAAGACGATCGCAACGCGGCGATCTTCCGCCGGCATGCTGCCGGCTTCGCGTTCGTCGACGAGAACCGCACCTCTATCGGCGCGTTCCAACCCCGCGATGACGCGCAAAAGCGTCGTCTTCCCCGCGCCGCTCGGCCCCAAGATCACCAGCCGCTCGCGATCGCGAACAGAAAAAGAGACGCCGTCTAGTGCGGTTCGGCGGTTCCCGTTCAGGTGAAAATGTTTGGTAAGATCGCACGCGGCAACGGCCACGGCGCGCTAGCGCTTCCTAGCGGATGCGAATGATTTGCGCGACGAGCCGTCCGGCGACGTCGCTAACGTCGATGTCGACGCGCGAACCGCGCGACAATTCCGCAAACGAAGCAAAATCTTCGCCGCGAAAGATGCTGGTGCTCGGTGTGACCGCAATCGGGACGCGGCCGGCTTTCGTTTCGACCAAAATGCTGGCGCTGGCAAAATCGATGCCGACGATGCGGCCCGAAACGACGGCGTGCGAACGCGCGAGTCCGTCTGCGAGCGGTAAGGCGTGAGCCCACGGCGGCGGGTCCGCGACGGCAAATCCCGTACCGGCGATTCCAAGAACCGCGGCCAGTGTCGCCGTTGCAAAAATTCGCAGCCAAGCCATGTCGCTATGTCAACGGATGAGCCCAAGTCGGCGTTCCCCTTTCGACGCACCGGCACGGCCGGCATCCCGCCGAAAGCTCGCTTGCCTTCTCACTCGAGCGCTTCCTTATATGAAGCGGCAGCGCCATCCGCGTCCCCGCCGCCTTTCCGGGCACGCTCGACGATGGACCGGAAGCCCTTCACCGAAGCGTCATCGGCCTTCTTGCCGGCCAGGACGAGGCGCAGCGCCATGAGCGAGAGATCCGGCGTGCGCGATCCCAGCATCTTCATCCCCTCGTAAAAGGGTGCGGCGCCGGGCGCCTCCGGCCGTTCCCGGAGCAGGGCCGCGATGACGTCTTCTTTCGGCGGCGTGCCTTCGAGAAGGTAGCGGTCGAGCAAGGGGAAGTCCACCGGGATGAAGTTCGCCGTCGCAATCGCGCTCTTCTCCGTCTTGGCGCACATGCGCCAAGTCAACGGCGACGTCTATGCGGCGCACATCGCAAGCACGGCGGCGGTGACGGTCGCCGGCCAAGCCGCAACGCAGCAGACCGACAGCCAAGGGTTGCGCTTTCTGCTTCGTCAGTGCAGCGGGGCCGTTTGCCCCGGAACCTATTTCGACGGCCACCGCCTTTATGGCGTGACGATCAACAGTACGGCGCTTCCGCGCATCGAACCGGCGGACGCCTACTTGCGCGCGCTGCGCATCGTCGGCTCGCTCCAATTCCTGGCGCCCGGTTTTGCGCGGGAGGGCGGCAGCGTTCTCGACGGCGGCGCAGTCACGGTGGCGGATTGCCGCTGCCGGCGTCTCGTCGTCACCGATCCCGATGCAGTGCCGATGGAGATCTTCGTCGATCCACGGACGTGGCTGCTCGCAGCTGCGCGCAGTGCGGGTGGAGCGACCTACATTATGCGCGATTACCGGCGCGTCGGTTCGTACATGCTGCCGTTCCGGATCGATCGTGACCACGTTGCAATCGAAGAATACACAACGCGCAGCGTCGTGGCGACACCGCTTCAGCCTCCGCAAGGCCTGATCGTCCAATTCACCACGAAGCCGGCCTCGGTCGCGCTGGATCTCGACAGCACGACGCCCGGTGCGATGTGCACGCTCGGCGGAATAACGGTCCACTGTCTCTTCGATACCGGCAACTCCGGCGTCGCGATGAGTTTGGAATTGGCCGAGGAGCTGAACCTGAACCCCGTGGGCGTCTTCAACGTGCGCGGACTCGGATCGTACGCGACCGAAGTCGTGCGGGCCGGCCCGCTGCAGATCGGCGGCGCCCGTTTCGGCGACGCGGAATATGTTGTCCTCAGCGACATCCACCGGTATGGATATGACCTCGTGCTCGGGGCCGACGTCTTTGCCGCCGCGGCGCCTCTAACGGTAGATTACGAACGTCACGTCCTGTCGTTCGGCGTCGACGAAAAACAAGGCGCACCGTCGATCGCGCTCGCGTTCGATAACTTCGTGCCCGTCGTCGACGTGCTGCTGGCCGGGGAGCCCGCGCGGCTTGCCGTCGACACGGGCGACCAGTCGACGGTCAATCTCGCCGACGAATTCTACGCGCTGCACCCGCAGATATTCAAACCGACGCACACGCAGAACGTAGGCGGAATCGGCGGCGACAGCATCGAGGTGATGGGGACGATTCCGACTCTGCAGATCGGACCGCTCGCGACGGGGCCACAAGCGATCGGAACGACCAAGACGCTGCGCGGCACGGCCAACGGCCACTTAGGAGCCGGCTTTCTTTCGAATTACTTGGTCTTGCTGGACTACGTGCGGGAGCGTATGGAGCTGCTTCCCAAACGCTCGTGAAAGGGCACCATGCCGAAAGTCGATCTGGAAAGGCCGCTGAACGAACCCGCCGTTCCCGCACGCGAAGCGGCATCGCACATACTGCGAAGCATCGCCGCGAATGAGAACGAGTGGAGGGGCTTTGCCCTGCATCTCAATCTTGGAGCGCTCGGATTCCCCGAGGTCGGATATATCGCGATCCCGATTCGCTTAGAGATCGCCGGGGAAGAGAGCGAGCCGCGCCATCAGATGACGTTCGCGATACACGCGCGTAGAAGCGCGGAGGTTTTTCCGGTCTTTCACGGCACGCTCGGCGTCGACAGCTCCGGGCCTTCCAGCTCGCAAGTTTGGCTCGCGGGCGAGTACGAGCTGCCGTTTGGGAGCCTGGGCGCGTTTTTCGACGAGGCGGTCGCGCGCAAAGCCGCGGCAAAGACGCTGGAGAACCTTCTGACCGATCTCGCCGAAGCGATCGCGGCGCGCGTTGAAAAGCGCGAACTCGCGCTGACGCGCTACCGGCTCTTCGGAACCGGCGATTAACGTTAGCGGCGGACGGTCACGATGATGCGAAAGCCTGCGGGCTGCAAAAACAGCGCGTCCGTTGGCAGGTTCCCGAATGCCGTCGAACCGTCGGGCTGTTCCACAAGACCGCGATATGGCGTGCCCATTCCCGGGAGGGTAAACTTTCCAGCGACGGCATTTGTAAGGTTCGTTCCCGCCAGCGTGATGTCGATCGGGCCGCTGTGCTTTCCGATTGCAGCGTTGAGCACAGCGAACGGTCCCTGGTGGAGCTCGTTGTTTTTGCCACGCAAGTATGCTTGCACGGCCGCGTGCCAGCCGAGATTATCGTACGCCACTCCAAGGCCTGCCTGCTGCTGCGGAATATTCAAGAATTGCTGATTCGCCACCAAGTTGCCGCCCGACGTCGGGTTCGATACGCTTCCCGGAAAGTTTAACGGGTAGGCGACGTTCAGTCCGTACCTAGCATCGATGAAAAGGTGATCCGTTTGGTGCGTGAGGCGAATTTCCGCACCTTGGTAGATAACGTTACCGACGTTGATAGGATACGATTGTGCCGGCGGGCTGGTTGCGGGGCAGTTCGCGCCCAACGGATAGAAATTTTCGATCGGATCGCGCAAGTTCGTGCGGTACGCGGCCACATCCAGGTTCGTCTTATCGTTGAAGCGATGTGCGTATCCAAATTCGTATTCGGTGGCGTGCTCCGGCTGCAAGTCGGCGTTACCCTGGCCTAAGGCGACGCAGTTCGCGTCTTGCGGAAGGTCGCCGGGCGGAAAAACGACGCGCTCGATCAACAACGGAGCACGGAAGCCCGTTCCGACTGACGCGCGTACGACACTGGTGGGCGTGATATCGAACGACGCGCCGAGACGTCCATCGAGGTTTGCGCCGAATGTCGAATAACGCGAAGCAAAAAGGCCGGCCTGCAGACGAAGTTTCGCCGACGGTTCGATAGTCGCGCGGACAAAGTAGGAATGGATCATCTGCGCTTGCCGTGCCTCAACGCCGTCTTCGGTAAGCGATTCGGGCCGCACGGATCCGCCAAAAGCGAGACTTCCGCCGGAGAAATTACGCTCCCAAGAGAGCGCATACGTTTGCCGCTTGTCACGATGCGTGACGTCGTAGGGGGACGGGCCGGATCCATTGAGGCTGACATCATTGTTCGAGGCACTGAAGTCGTACACGAGCGAGCCCGCGCCAAGCGGCGCTTGTCCGCGCAAGTCGTACGCGCGAATCGTTTGCCCATACGTCGCAGGCCCCGGACCGATGAAGAGATCGCCGGCGTTCTGAGCGCTTGGGTCCACGGGCGTGTTGAATGACGCGCTTTCGTCACGCATATTGCCCAGGCTAAAAATCCGGAGATTTGCGGCGGCGTTCGGTGAGAAGGTCCACGTGAACGCGCCCAAAGCGGCGCGGCTGCTCACCGTGGAACCCAGGTGAATTGCTTCCGTCTGGCCGCACGGATCGTTCACGGCCGGGTCGACGCAAAGGAGATTATCCTGGTTGACGTATCCCTGTTCTTGCTGATCGTCGAACGCGAACGCGTAGCCGAGCCGGCCGGCCGTGCCGGTTGAGTTGACCCAACCCTCGCTCGAGCCGAACGATCCCAGAGAAAACGAAAGAGCGCTATGCGGATCGCGGCTCGGGCGCAACGAGATGATGTTGACGGCGCCGCCGATCGTGTTGCTGCCCTCCGTATCGGCGGGCCCGAGGCCTTCAGTCACCAAGATGCCGGCGAAGGCCGCTACTGGAAAGCGCGCGATATCGAGATCGCCGGTGTTGCCGTCATTGAGAATTTGGCCGTCGAGGGCGATTAGTGTTTCGGACGGATCGGGCCCGCGCAACGCGATTAATGAAGCGGCAGCATCGCTCCCGCCGTCCGGCCGTGCAAATGTGAGCGACGGAATTACGGCTAGCGATTGGGCGATGCGGTTGTTGGCGGCGCGCTCCATCTCGGCGCGCGTTACCAGAATGTTCGGAACCACCGCACGCGAAAGCACGCTCGCGCCATTTGCCCGCACGCTGCCGATGATGCGCAGACTCGGACTGTCGAACGGTTCGGCTTCAACCTCGAGCGCTGTGTCTTTTGTGACGGAGAATGCGACTTCGATAGTGACATACCCGGCCGCCGTGACGCGCAATCTATAACGCCCGCGCTCCACATGGATCGAAAACGTCCCATCGCTTCCCGTAACGCCCCGCTCCGTCATGCCCTTCGACGAGATTACCGTGACGACGGCGTTAGAGACGGGGCTACCCGACGGGGTTGTCACGTGTCCGCTTACAATGCAGCAGAGGGCAAGTTGGGCAAAGATGACGCTCACTTCAGACTCCCGCGTTCAGCTTCTAGCGGTCCTTCGTTCGGGTTTCGAGCTTCTCGTAGGCTTCCTGCATCGTACGCATGATCTGAGAGAACGTCGTCGCCATCGCGATCGAACCGCGCGCGAATTGCGCGACTGATTCGCGCAGCTTTCCGCCGAGTTCTTCGGAGAGCGGCACGTCGGCTAGGCCGATCAGGTCTTGATACTTGCTGCTCGCCACTGACGCGCTTTCGGTTACGCGTTCGACCGTCGCCAAATATTCGATGATCGCCGATCCGAGGTCGGAAACCGCGGTCCGGCCCTCCAAGATCTGCTGCCGCAGATCCTCATTTTCGTCCGCCATCTGCTCCGCCGTTCGCTTTGCCGCAAGGTTAGCCTTCGTGCAAAGAGGGAACCCTTGCTCCGAAAAGGAGCACGTGAAATATGGCAGCTCGCAAACGCAAAACGACCCGGAAATCTACCCGCAAATCGGCGAAACGCTCGGCCGGTACGACGGTGCTGCGCGCGCGGAAAGCAACCCGGTCGGCCGCGAAATCGGCTCGCAAGGCGACCAAACGCGCCCGCCCCGCCGCCAAAACTGCAGCCAAGACCGCCGCAAAAACGGCGCGCACGGTTGCGACCGGTATGAAAGTCGCGAGTGCCGTGCTCGACGAGAGCGCGAACTTCGTCGACTCGATGGCGGGCGGGCGGACCCGCAAGCGGCGCTAAGGCGAAACGAGCGCGCTCCAGGAGCGCGCGCCCGTTCGAGAGAGCGTCGCCGCGGAGATGCGATGGATGCGGCACTCCGTCGCCGCGCCGGCGCGGCCGTGGAAGAACGTCGCGGCGCGCACAGCGATACTTTCGCCCGTTGAGAGATCCAGCGCGAGCGGTTTTGCATACGCCGTCGCGCTGAAGCTCGGCGCGCTGCCGTTGCGCGTATAGCGCAGTGTACCGGCGATCGGCGAGGAAAGGCGAACCGTAACGCGTTCCGCGTCGGTCCACGCGTCGACCGTCTGCACATCTCCCGGAACGGCCGTGAAGACCACGCGACCTCCGGTCACGTCGAACGCCGTGTTCGGAATGCGGAAGGCGTACCCGCGCGCTTCGAGCCACGCGAACTGCGCCGGCAAACGCTTCAAGAATCCGTTCCAGTCTTTGTTTTCATGCGGCGTCCAAAGAATCTCCGCCAGCGCGAGCTCGCGCGGCAAGAGCATGTAAAAGAGATGCTCCGGGGTGCGAATGCGTTCGGTCCACAGCGCGGCCTCGCCGCCCAGCACGTGCGACTGCTGTTCCGGCGTTAAGCCGTCCGGCATGATACTCCAGGAATAGACTTCAGCCAACGTGCTCATGTGGACCGTCGCGCGCGGCTCCTGCGCCGAATCGCCCTGCGCGGCATCGAAATACAGCGGCCACCCCGTTACGACGGTATCATTTCCGCGGCGCGCAGCATCGGCCGCGCGCCGCATCGAGTTCCATGCCATCACGACCGAGCTCGTCGAAAGGCGCGGGCTCAGAATCTCGTTCCAGCCCACCATTCTGCGGTTGTGCGCGCGAACGTAGGTCTCCACCGGAGCAAGAAACGCGGGCTCGTCGAACGTTCGCGGCACTTCGTCGCCGCCCGTATGCACGTATCCGCCGGGGAAAAGCGTGAAGACGTGATTTAACGCGGCCTCCAGGAATGCGAACGTTCCCGGGGTCGCACACAAGAGATCGGTTCTTCCGCAGCCGTACTCCGGATAGGCAGCTATCGCAGCGGCCGAATGCGCGGGCATCTCGATTTCGGGCAGCACGGTAACGTACCGTCGAGCCGCGTAACGGACCACTTCGCGCACCTGCGCGTCGCTATACGAGTACCCGCGCGCGGTCAGATCCGGATATCCCTGAACTGGAAGGCGCCAGGCTTGGTCGTCGGTGAGGTGCCAGTGAAAGACGTTCAGCTTGTAGTGCGCCGCCACGTCGACATACCGCTCGACCGTGCGCACGTCGAAGAAATGCCGCGCGGCATCGAGATGCACGCCCCGCCAACGGTAGAGCGGCACATCGCGGATTCGCACCGGGTGCGCGGCAGCGCCGGCGTGCAGACCGAGCTGACCGAACGTCTGGACGGCGTAAAACAGTCCGGCATGCGTATTGGCCCACGCTTCCGCGCGCTGCGGCGTCACGGACAACGCGTACCCCTCATCGCCGAGCGCGGGATCATGGTGCGTGTAAATATGCGTAACGAGGCGCCGCATCCGTTGCCACATGAACGTCTGGCCACTCACACGCACCGATCGCGGCCACGGCACGATCGAAGGCATCACCGCGAGCAGCAAGCTCGCGATCATTTCAACTTCTGCAGCAGCCAGGTCGCCGACGCGTCGTAGAGTTGGAGCATGTGCGCGAATCTCAGATTCTCGTGCGTTTCGTTTGGAAAAACCATCTCCACGACTTCAACGCCTTTGGCGCGCAGCCGCGTCGCAAGATCCACGCCTTGTGAAAACTCGACGTTGCGGTCGTCGTCGCCTTGACTGATAAAGACCGGCGAGCGCCACGTGTCGATCGCAGATATAGGCGAGGAATCTTCTGCAATCTTTCGTTCGGCCGCCGTTCCGACGGCGCGGCCGTAATCCGCATCGCGCGTCGTCGCCCAGTTGTGCACGCCTGCCATATCGACGCCCGCCTTAAAAATATCGGAGTTGCGCGCCAAGCCGAGCGCTGTCAGATAGCCGCCGTACGAAAGGCCGTAGATACCGATTCGTGACGGATCGACATCGGCGCGGCTCTGCAAGTAGCTCGCGCCGCCGAGCACGTCCTGGTATTCACTTCCACCCTCCGCGCCGTAGTTTTTCGCTTCGCGGAAATCATGTCCGTACATAATCCCGCTGCGATAGTTTATCGAAAGAACGACGCACCCGCGGTTTGCATAATACTGATTGGACTCATAGAGGTCCGAGTAGAATTCGAGATAGTGAAAGCCGGGGAGCATCTGCCGGCGCGATCCGCCATGATCAAAAATGATCGCGCAGTGCTTGGCTTGTCCGTCCTTCGGTACGAAGAGTTGCGCATGGATGAGCAGACCGTCCGGCGCGCGAAACGCCACGAGCTCCGGCTCGACGAGATCGTTGGCCGGAAATTCCGGCGGTACGGCGGGTCCGCCAACCGCCAAGGCCCGGCCTCCGTGCAGCGCGTAGACGGTCGGCGGATTCTTGTAGCCTGCGTCGACGTATGCCACCATGCCGGGCAAAGCCACCGGAGCCCACTGACTATCCGGACCGCTGGTTAATTGCGACGGCGCTCCACCTTGGAACCCGGAGCTCCAAATATGGCGGCGATCGATGTCGTTTTGATTGCTCGAAAAGACGAGCTGCGAATGATCGGGCGCAACGGTGGCGTTCTCGACTTCGAATGCCCCGGGCGTCAGGAGTTCCGGCGCGCCACCTTGCGACGAAACCGAATACAGATGACGCCATCCGTCCTTCTCCCAGGGAAAAGCAATTCTGCCGTCGCGCGACCAGAACAGCTGCGCGGCACTGTCGGTACCGTAAAACTCGCTGCCCATTCCGCGATCGGCTTGCCAAATTTGGCGGCCGTTGTTGCCATCAGCGTCGGCGACCCAAATCGACCAGGGCTCTTTCACATAATGGACGTACGGGTCTTCGTCTTCGAGGGTCCCGGGTGTGCGCACGAACGCGATCTGCTTTCCGTCGGCCGACCACGCAGGCGCGAAGTCGCTCGCAAAATATGGTGCGGCATACGACAGCCGTTGCGTTGCGAAATGATAGATTGCGATGAAACCGTGATCGCCGCGCGAATTCGTGAACGCCAAGCGCGATCCATCGGGTGAAAAAACCGGATCGGAGAGCGATCCGCGGATCGAGAAAAGGCGCGCCGGCTTTCCCACACGTGAAGCGTTGCCTTGTATATGAAGAGCGGCTGAAAACGGCTGACCGTGAAGGAGCCAAACGACCCGATCGCCTTTGGGCGAGGGGACGGGAGAGTTGCCTTCACCGATGCGGACCGGCCGGGAACCGGATACCGGAACAATCCAAATCGTTTGCTTCGGCGGTACCGGGAGTGAAAGCGGATTCGGATACTCGCTGCGCCGGTTGGTGCCTTCGCCGCGCACGTACACGACGGCGCGGCCGCCTGCCACGATCGCCAGCGATCCGACTACTTGTCCGTCGTCACTCGAATACGCCGTGATGCGTTTCGCGCCGGCCGTCCCGCTTGCAAAGTAGATGTTGTGCAGTCCGCGCTCGTTCGCCGTGAAAGCGATTGCCGTCCCGTCGGGCGATCCGGTGAGGTCCCCGACAAACGGGGCCGAGAGAACTTGCGACATCGTGAAAAGCGCGGCGGCGAACAGCACGTGTAACATCGAGCGCATGATTCGCGTGGAGGGAGGAGCGCCCTTCGGCGCCGGCCTCAGCAAGCGGCCGTTTCTGCCGACATTAAAGAGATGGATCGACAACAGTCGGGCCTGCTTGGCCGCGTCGCCTACCTAGACGGCTTGCGAGCTCTGGCCGTTCTGCTGGTGCTCGCGGATCATGCGGTCGGCCGAACCACAGTCGCGACCGCTGGCTGGGCCGTCGCCGCTCGTACGCTGCGGGAAGGCGCGCACGGCGTCGATCTCTTTTTCGTACTCTCCGGTTTCTGTTTGTCGTATCCGCTGCTGCAAAAACTGCGAAGCGACGGACTGGCAGCCTTCGAAGTCCACCGCTTCTTCGCAAAGCGAATCGTGCGCATTGTTCCGCCGTACTATGCGGCGCTGGCGGTGCTGCTGGTTGCGGCCGTCGGGTTGCGTTACGCGCACGTTCCGCTGCCCGGCGGTATGCCTGAGTTTCCGTTCACGGGCTGGGACGTTCTCAAGCAAGCGCTGTTCCTGGACTGGCATACCAATTTTTTGAACGCATCGTTCTGGACGCTGGCTGTCGAGCTGCGCTGGTATCTTCTTTTCCCGCTCGCCCTCGCGCTCTGGATTCGTGCACCGCGCGCGTTTCTTGCGCTCGCCGCGGCCTCATCGATCGCTTATGCCTTCACGCGCATGCATGCGCCCGATGTCGGCGTGCTGCTTCCGTTTTTGCTCGGAATCGTGGCCGCGGATTTCCACGCGCGCGGGCGGCACATGGAGCGCGGTTTCTGGCTGCTCGTTCCGGCGTGCGTTATCATCGGAGTCTTTGTCGAGCCACTGGTCTGGATGCCGAGCCCGTACGGCGTCGAAAACGCAACCTTCGTGCAAACGAATCCGGCCTGGCAAATCGCGATGTTCGCGCTGGTCGTAGTGGCCGGAAACGCCCAGTGGCTGCGCAGTGCGCTTTCATTCCGGCCGCTGGTGGCGATCGGTACCGCTTCGTACAGTATTTACTTGATCCACGAGCCCGTCGTCGCGTTCTTTCAAGAACACGTGCTTTGGCCGGGCGCATGGAGATTGGCCGCCGGTTATTGCGCTGCTGTTGCCGCAGGCATGCTCTTTTGGTTCGCGTTCGAGCGTGTCTGGATGTACGGATCGGTAAAATCGCGCGCGATTACGGCGCTGAGTCCGCGGATAGCCGCCCTCTTCACCTGGCTTGGAATACGTCAGGTGACGCGCTTTGCATCACCTGACGCGTTATTTGCTACGGCTGCATTGCCGCACGCAGCGCGTCCGGCGAGGCAGCGAGCTGCAGCAGAATTCGACCCGCATCGGGCGGACGGCGCTGACCTTGACCCGCACCCGCTCCCGGAGGCGGACCTTGCCGTGCCGGCGGCGGCGAACCGCCGTTAGCATCCGAATACATTTTACGAATCGCGTCGCGCATCGTCTGCCCGGCCGCGATAACGGCTTTCGACTCGTCCGGCGTGAGAAGGGCGTCTATTTGCGTCACCGCATCGGCGATTGAAACCGACCCGCTGTCGAACTGGGTAACGATGGCCTGCACTTTGGTGCGGTGATCCGCGCTCAGTGCATTGAAACTTGCCGTTTTGGCTGTGTCGCGAAGCGTTTGGACTTGGGCCTGCATCTCGGGCGTCATGCCCGGGAAACCTTGAGCCGCAGCCGCAACGGGCGCCGCGCAAAGCAAGAGAGTGAGGGCGAAAAACGTATTACGCATCCCGCCACGCTACAGGGATCGCCTGAGAAATCCCTTGGGCTGCCGCTCGCTTAGGCGAGCGACCGTGCGGGCGCTGCGCTAGGCCGGCGGAACTTCGCCCGCGAGCGAACCGGGCGCGACCACTACCGCTCCGCTCGCCGAGCTCTTCGCCGCGATCGCCGCGGTGATATCGGGTTGCTTGCCGTCGTGCTCTTCCACCCAATGGCATGCCGCAAAGTGACCCGGACGGTATTCGTTAAACGCCGGTACCTCGGTTTTGCAGCGTTCGAACGCGATCGGACAGCGCGTGTGAAAACGGCAGCCGGACGGCGGATTGACGGGCGACGGAATGTCGCCGGTCAAGACGATGCGCCTGCGCCGCTGCTCGACATGCGGATCCGGAATCGGGATCGCCGAGAGCAGCGAGATCGTGTACGGATGAAGCGGTTCTTCGTAGAGCGCGTCGCGCGGTGCCATCTCCATCAACTTTCCAACGTACATGACCGCCACCCGCGTCGAAATGTGACGCACGACCGAGAGATCGTGCGCGATGAAAAGATACGTCAGGCCGAGTTTTGCCTGCAGATCTTCGAGCAGGTTGATTACCTGGGCTTGAATCGAAACGTCGAGCGCGGAAACGGGCTCGTCGCAAACGATGAACTTCGGGTCCACGGCAAGGGCGCGCGCGATGCCGATGCGCTGACGCTGTCCGCCGGAAAATTCGTGCGGGTAGCGGTTCGAGTGGTACGGCTGTAAACCAACGAGTCGCAGCAGCTCTTGCACGCGCTCGTCGACTTCTTTGCCGGCCGCCAGATGATGGATCTTCAGCGGCTCGGCGACGATATCGCCAACGGTCATGCGCGGATTGAGCGATGCGAACGGATCTTGGAAGATGATCTGCATCTCGCGGCGCAGCCGGCGGATGTCGCCGCGCGAAAGATCGAGAATCGGCTGCCCGTCGAAGCAGACTTCGCCCTTGCTCGCCGGCAGCAGACGCAAGATGACTCGGCCGACCGTTGTTTTCCCCGAGCCGGACTCGCCGACGAGCCCGAGCGTTTCGCCGCGCGCGATCGTAAAATCCACGCCGTCGACCGCTTTTACATCGCCGACGTGGCGCGACATCAACCCCGCGTGGATTGGAAAATACTTGTAGAGTCCGGTAACCTCGAGAAGATTATCGGTGGTGGCTTCCGTCGCGATCGCTTGAGCGCTCATGCTCGGGCGGCCTCGGGTGGAGCGCTGACGATCGGGGCCGTTTCGACTTCGATGGGGCGCTGATCTTTAGCGCGCTCGTCATACAAGAAACAGCGCGCGACGTGGCCGGCTCCAAAATCGTAGACCGGAACCGGTTCGGCGCAGATTGGCATGCGGTAGCGGCAGCGCGGCGCGAACGCGCAGCCCGGCGGCAGGCGCAGCAAGTTGGGCGGCTGACCGGGAATGGGTTCGAGCCGCTGGCGCTCGCGCACGTCGAGGCGCGGAAGCGATGCGAGCAGACCTTGCGTATACGGCATTTTCGGCGTGTCGAAAATTTGCGGCGCGTCGCCGTACTCAACCATGTTTCCGCCGTACATCACCAGTACGTTTTCGCAAACCTCGGCAACCACGCCCAAGTCGTGCGTGATTAAAATAATGGCAGCGCCCGTTTCGGCCTGCATTTCGTTCATCAGTTCGAGGATCTGGGCTTGGATCGTGACGTCGAGCGCGGTCGTCGGCTCGTCGGCAATTAACAGCTTCGGGTCGCATGAAAGCGCCATCGCAATCATCACACGCTGACGCATTCCGCCCGAAAACTGATGCGGGTAATCGTAGAAACGCTTCTCGGGCAGCGGGATGCGCACTTTCTTGAGCATTTCGACCGTCTTGTCGAACGCTTCTTTCTTGTTTAATCCCAAGTGCAGGTGCACGGCTTCGGAGATCTGTTCGCCGATCGTCAAGACCGGGTTGAGCGAGGTCATGGGATCCTGAAAGATCATCGCGATCTTGCGGCCGCGAATCTTGCGCATTTCGGACTCGGTCTTTTCGAGCAGGTTCGCACCTTCGAAGAATACTTCGCTCTGCGGATCGATGCGTCCAGGGCGTTGGATCAGGCGCATGATCGAAAGCGCGTTGACCGATTTGCCCGAACCCGACTCGCCGACGATGCCCAGCGTCGAACCCGCTTCGAGCGAGTACGACAGGCCGTTGACGGCGGTAACCAAGCCGTCCTCGGTGTTGAACGTCGTCCGGAGGTTCTTGACTTCGAGCAGCGGCAAAGTGGACTAAATTCCCGTCAGCGATAGAATGGTGCCGAGCACGACGAACATCACTGCGAAGATTCCGGTGATGCGCTTGAGCTGCTCTTCTGCACCCATGCGGCTGTACGCGGACTCAACGCGGCCGCCGAGCGTTCCCGACAGCCCTTCCTGTTTGGTCGTTTGTATCGCGAGCATGACGACCAACCCGACCGACGCGATAATGAAGAGCCCGGCCAAACCGTGTGTCAGCCAACCCGCATTCAGTTGGAACCACGTTTCGGCAGGGGGCGCGGGGAGAGCTTGCGGCGCGGGTTGCGGCTGCTGTATTTGCAGCGGATTCGCCGTCGGTACAACAGTTTTTGCGGCCGCGGCTGCGGCCAGGAGCCAAATCATACGGGTTCCTCGATCAGTTCGCGGGCACGCTGTGGTGATTCAATCGCGCGCCGCACGCGGGCCGCGACTTCTTCTGCCGTAAGCCCAAACAGTGCGCGCTGTTTCGGCTGTGAATCGTGCTGCACCAGCACGTTCGGAATACCGATGCGCTCGACGGTGATGTTCAAAGTGCTGTCGGCGACGAACTCAACGACTGCCGAGCCGAAGCCGCCGGCGAGCGAATGTTCTTCGAGCGTGATGAAGTGCGTGTGGCTGGCCGCCAATTCCACCAGCAGCGCTTCATCGAGCGGTTTAGCAAAACGCATATTGACGACGGTCGCTACCGGCGCCAAATCGTAGGCATCCAGCGCGATGTCGACTGTATTCCCGTAGGCGAGAATCGCAACCCCTGACGACCTTCGCAACACCTCGCCGCGTCCGTGCACGATTGGCGCAACCGGGTCACGGTGCTTTCCGCTCGTTGAGCCGCGCGGATACCGGATTGCCGCGGGACCGTCGAGGGAGAGTGCGTGTTCGAGCATCGGGTAGAGCTCTTCTTCGTTGCGCGGAGCCATGCACGTCATGTTCGGCAGCGTCCGCATGTACGCGATGTCGTACAACCCCATGTGCGTCGGCCCGTCGTCGCCCACCACGCCCGCGCGATCCATGCAAAAGACCACGGGCAGATTTTGGACGCAGACGTCGTGCACGACTTGATCGTAGGCGCGCTGCAAGAATGTCGAGTAAATCGCGCAGACCGGCTTGAGACCGTTGGTGGCGGCGCCCGCCGCAAAGCAGACGGCGTGCGCTTCAGCGATGCCCACATCGAAATACCGGTCGGGAAAAGCTTTGGCGAACTTCGAGAGTCCGGTTCCGTCCGGCATTGCCGCCGTTATGCCGATGATGCGCGAATCTCTTTCGGCCAGCGCGATCATGGCGTCGGCGAAGACGTCTTGGAATTTCGGCGCCGAAGGGGCCGCAGCTTTCCTGCTCCCGTCGCGCGGCTCGAATGCGTTGGCGCCGATGCCGTGAAACGTCCGCGAGTCACGCTCCGCCGGCTCGTACCCTTTGCCTTTGACGGTGCGAACGTGCAGCAGGACCGCGCGTGGTATGGCTTTGGCCGTTTCGAGCGCGTCCACCAGCGCGTCGTAGTTATGGCCGTCGATGGCCCCGATATAGCGGAAACCGAGTTCTTCGAAGATCACCGCGGCTTTTTCCGACGGTGCGATAAAGCGCATCGCGCCGAGTTCGGCCGACTCGAAAGCCTTCTTCGCCATACCGCCAAGTGGTAAATGGTTCAGCACTTGCTTTCCGGTCGCGCGCACGTGATTAGCGAACGGCTTGCTGCGCAGCAGCGAAAGGTACGACGCCATCGACCCGACGTTCGGCGCGATCGACATCTCGTTATCGTTCAGGATGACGATAAAATTCGTGCGCAGCTGACCCGCGTTGTTGAGCGCCTCGTAGGCCAGCCCGCCCGTCAAAGCGCCGTCGCCGATGACGGCGACGATCGTTTCGTTCCCCCTGGTGAGATCGCGCGCTTTCGCCATCCCGAGCGCGGCCGACACGCCGGTGCTGGCGTGACCGGCGCCAAAACAATCGTACTCGGATTCGCTGCGCATGGCAAAGCCCGAGATCCCGCCGCCCTTCCGAAGCGTCGCAAAACGATCGCGGCGTCCGGTCAAAAGTTTATGCACGTACGTTTGGTGACTGACGTCCCACACGATGCGATCTTTCGGCAGATCGAGGGTGCGGTGCAACGCGAGCGTCAGTTCGACCACGCCGAGATTGGGAGCCAAATGGCCGCCGTTTTGCGCGCAGACTTCAACCAGCTGCTCGCGGATCTCACGAGCCAGCAGGTCGATCTCCGGGCGGGACAGGGCTTTGACGTCGGCGGGGGTGTCGATCCGCTCTAGCACCATGAAGGGCCTCCGTTTCGACAGGCTCCTGGGCGGAGCCCCTCACTGCGGCAGGAGCGAGGCAGGCAGCCGGGCCTAGTACGGATGGTGGTCCATCTGCACCCTTCGCTGACTCCGATCCCGATCAAAAACCGGCGCGTCTGGCGCGACCTGGCTCGCATCCTTTCCACCATCTTCAATCCATTCCTCACGGCGCTCGCGCTCTTCGTCATACTCTCCCACGTGCGCGCCGCCGGCACCGACGACTTTTGGCGTCTGCTTTTCCTGAGCACGTTCTTTACGTCGATCGGGCCGATGCTCTTCATCTTCTGGCTTTATGCGACAGACCGCATATCCGATCTGGACATGTCGATCCGCGAAGAACGCGAGAAAGTCTTTTTCGTCTTCGTCATGTTCTATTTAGCCGGCACGGCCACATTATGGCTGACCCACGCGCCGAAACTGCTGGTCGCGTCGATGGCCGGCTACACGCTGGCGACCGCGGTCGTGCAATATATTACGCGTTACTGGAAGATCAGCACGCACGCCGTCGGGATCACGGCGCCGCTGGTCGCGTTGAGCCTGCTGTACGGCCGCCAGCCGCTGCCGTTTCTGGTCTTGATTCCGATGGTCTGCTGGGCGCGCGTCTATTTGCGCGCGCACACCATCGCCCAAGTCGTCGCAGGCGCTTTTCTCGCGACCTTCAGCGTCGGCGTTTTCTTCTGGCTCTTTCACATTGTCGCGCTCTAGTTGTAACGTAAGTTAAAGCGGTGAGGCTCGTAGAGTTCCGGAGGCCCCGCTCTTAAGGCGCCCGCGACTGACGACAACGCAAGCGTGTCGTCAAATACGAGCGCCGGCTGTTCGACGTTCGCCGGAAGCAAGAACGTGAGATGTTCCGTATCTGTAGCTCCGAGTATCCGGTGAGCGACGGTGCTTGCGCTCGCGTAATACGCCCGGCCGTTATTGTCGAAAACGTGCGCGCTGCGAGGCGTCCACCGGTAGCGCTCCCCAAACGGGCAATACACGCGAACGGTCACTTCATAGGCGGTCGTCGCGGCTGAAACCGGATGATTCGCGACTTTGCTCACCGTGAAGCCAGTTTCATCGTCCCAAAGTATCGTGCCGAGCGGCACCGGCATAGGTGGACGGCCAAAGATCGAGACCACGTACACCGAGAGCCCGAACAGGCACACGGCGAGCGCGATTCCGGCCGCGGTATATAACTTTGTCATGCAAAGTTACTCTACCACGCTCGCGGCGCTACGTCCAGCGCGCCTCGGCGTCGGTCTCACTAGACGGCGGGAGTCCGCACATGTTCCGGACGGAAGCCGACGCCGATCAGCCGCGCCGGAATGCGCCGCAGGAGCGGAAAGTATTTGAAGGCTTCCAAAAAAAGCGGCCGCTTCGCCGGCTGGCCCGATGCATCGGCACTTCGCAATATGCGCGACATAAACGTGTTTTGAATCACGAGTTGGAGGTTCTGCGTCATCACCGTCGGGAACGTCCGGCGCCGCTGCACCGCCTCCAAATCGGGAGCCGTTCCGGCTGACAGCGCCGGATAGAGAATGTTGGCCGCAGCGACGGCGTCTTGCACGGCCAAATTGATCCCGACGCCGCCGATCGGCGACATGGCATGCGCGGCGTCGCCGATGAACAGCAAACCGTCGCAGTACCACTTTTTGAGCCGGTCGACTTGCACGGTTAGCAACTTCACGTCATCCCAACTTTGCAGCGAGCCGACCCGGTCGGCGACGAACGGCGTCTGTTGCGCAATTCCGGAACGAAATGCATCCAACCCGCGCGCTTTGATCGTCTCGAACCCACCTTTCGGAATCACATACGCGCACTGCCAATATGTGTCACGCATCAGCATGACGAAGATCCGGCCGTTCTTGATGTAGCCGAAGACTTGGCCCGGATCGGAAGTTTCGCGCGGCAACCGCAGCCACAGCACGTCGATCGGCGCTCCGAAATCCGTAACCGGCAGTTGCGCGGCGGTGCGCAGTGTGGAGTGACGGCCGTCGGCGCCAACCGTGAGCTCCGCATGGATTTCGATCTCGCCTTGCGGCCCCACGGCGCGCACGCCCGTGACGCTCGCTCCCTCCTCCAGCGTGCCGATCGCTTCGGTTTCCATGAGCAGATGGAAGGCGGGGTAGCGCCGGCCGCGCTCGGCCAAGAAATTCAAGAAATCCCACTGCGGCATGAATGCCAAGAATTTGCAGTGCGTCGGCACGTGCCGCAAATCGACGAACGGATAGGCTTTGTCGTTGACGATGCCGGAGAATTGCGTAATTTCGCTGTGCGGAAGCGCGAGAAACGCATCGAGCAAGCCGAGTTCCCAGATGATATCCAGCGTGGACGGATGGATCGTATCGCCGCGGAAGTCTCGCAGGAAGTCGGCGTGCTTCTCGAGCACGGCAACTTCGATTCCGGCGCGCGCCAGTAAGAAGCCCAACACCATCCCGGCGGGGCCGCCGCCCGCAATCGCGACTTTAACGTTCAAACGTTATCTCCGGCAACGTGCCGAGCACGTTCGTTACCGCAACGCGAAAGCGTTCCGGGTCGCCGCTTGTGATGCACGTCACGGAGCCGGTACCGGCGGTGAATCCTTCGTGCGCCGCGATCGCCGCCGCGCGTTCCGCATGCACGATGGCCGGATCGATCCGCGCGACGCTCTCGCCCAAGGCAACCGCGAAATGGGCATCGAGCAGCGGATAGTGCGTACACGCCAGCAGAACCGCGTCGAGGTCGTGCGGCAATTGCGCACAGACTGCAGCGACCGCAGCACGCGGTTCGTCGCCATCGAGTCTTCCCGCTTCGACGAGCGGGACGAGTGCGGGCGCGGCGACTTCGAAAACGTGCGCATGCGCAACCCGGCGCGTGATTTTTTGCGAGTAGGCGCGAGTCGCCGTCGTGGCGGCCGTCGCGATAACTCCGATGCGCTTGTAGCCGGCGCGCTCAACGGCAAGCGCCGCCGACTCGATAAGATCCACGATCGGGGCCTTCGTGACCGGCCAGCCTTCGCGCGCTGCGGTCGCGCACGACGTATTGCATGCCATAACGATCGCGTCTACATGCCGCGCATCCAAGAACGCGACGTTCGCGTGCAAGAGTTCGACGAGCTCCGCCGGCGTGCGGTCCCCGTACGGCACGTGCAGCTGATCGGCGAAGAAAACGATGTCATGCCGCGGCAGCTTTTTGCGCAAGCGTTGCAGCACGGTCAGGCCGCCGAGCCCCGAATCAAATAGTCCTAACACAAACGCGGACTAGTTGCTTTCGGTGTAGTCGGCGATACCGTCCGCGATCGCCTGCGCCACCTTCTGCCGCCAACTTCCCGACTGTAAGAGCGCGAAGTCGTCCGGGTTTGAAAGATAGGCCGTTTCGACGAGCGCCGCAGGCATTGCGGCGTGATTTATGACGTAGAGTTTATCCTTGATGACGCCGTTGTTATTCACGCCCAACTCGGCCGCGATGCGGCGGCTAACGGATTGCGCCAGCGCGAGATCGCTGGGTTTATAGTAATACGTCGCCACGCCGTGAGGCCCTGAATTGACATAGCTGTTCACGTGAATGCTCACAAGCAGCCTCGCACCGCGCGAATTGGCCACGTCGTCGCGCGCCTGCAGCTCGTCGCGCGCCGAATCATTCGCCGCAAAGACGTCGCGATCGTCGGTGCGCGTCATCAGGACTTGCCAGCCGCGGGCGACCAGAATGTCGCGTACGCGCCTTGCAATGTCGAGCGCTAGGCTCTTCTCTTGGAGGCTGCCGCGCACCGCGCCCGGATCGCTTCCGCCGTGACCCGGATCGATTACGATCAGATGCGGATTCGCCGGCACATACCGCACTGCGGGCGACGCCGCGGGACCGGCGAGCGGGGATGCGTTTGCCGTCACGATGCTTCCGAAGGTTCCCGAACCGTGAACTGCACCGGCCGCGGTCAGGTTAGAGACGACGACCATGATGCCGTCGGCGCCCGGAGTCACGTCCACTTGTTCGGAAGCCGGAAGCGAAAGCGCGACGCGAACCGTGTCCGCACCCTGCTGGCGCACGCGCACCGACGAGACGAGCGTACCGCCGTTTTGATCGATTGGCGCAGTTGCGAGCTTGGCAGTATGCACGTCAATCCACCAGCGGTTGTCCGGCGGGCGCAGGCGGTGCCATTCGTACGCGCCGTTTCCGGCAATGCCGATACGTATGGTGACGCTTCCAGACTGTGCTTGCACGTCGACGCCCGTAACTTGCGCGAGTTGATCGGGCTGGGGCGACGGCACCGGCGTTGCAAACGGCGGCGGCGTCGCCGTGGGCGCGACGTCCGCAGCCGCGAGAGCCGGCGGAAACGGCGGCAGTTTTAGCGCGCGCAGGACGTCGTTGAGCGGAACGAACGCATGCGCGTCGCGCACGAACGGCGCGAAGGCGGCCGGATGAGAAACGGATCCGATCAAATAATGCGCATCGCCGATCGCAAAGCTGATGACGGTCGGCCCCGGAAAGGTGACGAGAACGTATTGGTTGTCGGCGTCCCACGTGATGGAGCCGCCGGCATTTTCTACGAGTTGATGCAGTCCGGGGTCGTCGGCGGAGACGGCTGGCCCGCTGTTCGTGTGCACGAGTGTTTCGAAGACGACGCGCTTGCCGTCATAGATATAGGCGGCATTTTCGGCCGCCCCGGCAAAAGCAAACAGCCCGAGGTGAAAGCTCAGCCCGAGTGCGAGGACGCTACCAATCCGAACGGCGTAACGGTTCATCGATCTCGAAACTCCCTCCGGTCAGCGTCGCGACTTTGCTGCCGCCCACGCGCACCGCGACGCGGTCTATCCCCGGCAGCGTGGTCAGCGTCCAGATGAGCGACTTAAACTCGCCGCTTTCATTCAAAGAGCCGCCGCCTGGGTGGTTCACCTCGCGTGAAAGATCGACAACGGCCGTCGTACCATCAACGGTCGCCGAGAGCACGTGGGTTCCGGCCGGAAAACGAATCGCCGGAACGTCAGACGGAGGACCGGCGACGGCCTGCGATGCAGCGTACAGCGCTAAATATTGCGCGTACGCAGCGGAGCTTTCACCCGGCTGCTCCGCGCGCGCGGATATGGTCCACGGGATCTCTGATTGGCCGTCGACTTTCGTGTAATACACGGTGATTACGCCCGGTGAGGCGCGGTGCGATGTAAAATACCAGGCGATCGCGGCGGCCGCAATCAGCAGCGCCAGGAGAAAAAAAACCCGTGAGTTTCTCACGGGCTCAAAACTTCGTCGGGAGGGGCCTTTCGGCCCCTCCTGACGCGTGCGTGCATTAGAAAGCGGCGGCGCCGTTCGGCGTGCCGTTTCCGGTCGGACCGTCGTAGCCGACCTTGCCGGTGCACAGATAGCTGCTTCCACAGCTTCCGTTGCTGCCGGACGTTACGTCGAACAGCGCGCTCAGATGACCGTACGGATACGATCCGTACGTCACCGACGCGCCGTTCCCGGCGAGCGCGTAGACCGACGCGATAACCGGCGACGCGACGCTCGTGCCTCCGAAGACCATCCAGCCCGATTGTCCCGAATACGGCGTGCTGTCGTAAACCGCGACGCCCGTATTTGGATCGGCAACCGCCGAAACATCGGCCACGGTGCGACGCGCGCAGCCCGTGTCGGTTTGCCACGATGGTTTCGTCTCGTAGGCGCTGCAGCCGGAACCCGCGCCGTTCCAGACGGTTTCATTCCAGCCGCGTGCATTGCTCGCGCGCGAAAGCGACGTTCCGCCGACGGCCGTCACGTACTGCGAGGCTGCCGGATATTGGACGCCATAGCCGCTGTCGCCCGAACTTACCGTGATCGCGTGTCCCGGATGGTTGTAGTATGCATCGTACGTCGTGGTTTCAGCCGAGCTCTCACCTCCGCCATAGCTATTGCTGATGGCGTTGGCGCCGAGCGACGCAGCCGTATTTTCCGCCGTTCCGAGGTCGGCGAAACTCGCGGTATTCGCTTCAACCAGCAAGATGTGGCAGTTCGGACAGATCGCCGAGACCATGTCGATGTCCAACGAGATCTCCTGACCCCAGCTTGCGTCGGCCGTCGGCGGCGTGCTGCCGCCGGTTTGATTGACTTTCTTAAAGCAGCCGTTCGCGGTCGTGCACGGCGCTAACCCGTATTGCGCGCGATAGACGCCCAGATCGTTTTCGGCCGTCTTGTCGTCGTATGCGTCGACGATCGCAACGGTTTGTCCGGCGCCCGCGGCCGAAGACGGCAAACTGTATGCTGCTTGCAGATCGGCCGGACCGTAGCCGGGCGGATTTCCCGAAGGCGTCGGTGTCGGCACCGGTGTTGGTGTCGGCCCCGGAGTCGAGCTTGGACGCGGTGATGGCGACGGCGTCGGAGTGTGCCGGCGATCGGGTGTCACGCTCAGCGGCTCGATCGACGGAGTCCGGTAGAGTCCGTGATAACCATTCGGATCGCCGCCTCCCAAGTCGGTCCGGACCAGCGAAAAGCAGCGCGCAAAACCTTCGGCTGGCGCGCCGCACGATGCCGAAACGTTCGAGAGCGGCGCGAATTGGCCGCCGGTCGGAATTGGATTGTTGGAAATACCCGAACAGGCAGCTAGCGCAAAGGCCGCCGCCGCTCCCAGAGCAAGTGCGATTTTCTTATGCAACGGAAACTCCTTAAGGAAGAAGCAAAGGTCGAAGGGTCCGCTGGAGACTTAAGTCGGGCGATTTTCCCCGGCGCGTCGGTCTCCTGTTACAGCGCGGGCGCCCGTAACTTAAACTTAACGCGGACGATTGCCGGAAGTGCAGGTCAAGCAGCGCCGGATGCGCTCACCGGCAGGAGCACGGCGACGCTGTTGCCGCCGTTGTGACGAACTTCAACCGAGCGCGCCAAGCTCCGCACTAAATGCAGGCCTCGTCCGCTCGGGGAGAGCCCGTCGGGCATCGCGCCGTCTTTACTTTCGAACGGCTTGCCGTTATCGCGCACGATCAAGCGTGCCTCGTCATCTTGAAACTCGAGACCGACCTCGGCTTGGCCCGGCGTATGCCGCGCGACGTTGCTCAGCAACTCCCCCAGTATCAGCTCGACCCCCGAAAGATCTGATCCGGGGCGGACGCGCGCTGCGAGATCCCATAAAACGGCGCGGCGAACCCGATACGCGGCTCCCTGTTCGCGCACGTCCAGCGTCCAAGTCTTCTTTTGCGGGGAACCGTTCACTCCAAGATGTGTGATGCCCACGAACAGCACGGCCGAATCATCAACCGGCTCAACATGGGCAAGTATGCGGTCTTTTATTTGCTCGGCGATGTTTTCCGACGTCATCGCGCCGTACTCGGTTTTCACCGCGGCGATCAAATCATTCATGCCTTTGAAATAATCGCGCCGCACTTCGATGAGTCCGTCGGTGAAACCAACCAGCGCTTCGCCGGCGCGCAAGACGACGTCAAAACTCTGATATCCGGCGCGCGGGTCGACGCCGAGAATCAATCCCTCGCCCCGCAACTGCCGTATGTCGGTGCCGGAGTGGACGACCAGCGGCAGCGGATGACCCGCGACCGCGTAGCGCGTCTGACCGTTTCGCATATCGATCGTCGCGAAAAACGCCGTCACGATCACGCCGGCTTCGTCGGCGCAAAGCGCACGGTTCACACGATCGAGCACAGTTCCCGGATCGCTGCGAACCCGAGCGGCGATGCGAATGGCCTGCCGGACCGAGCCCATGATGGCGGCCGCGCGCAACCCATGGCCCGCAACGTCGCCGACGCTGATTCCGACGGTTGTTTCGTCGAGTTTGAAGACGTCGTACCAATCGCCGCCGATTTCCGCCGCGTGCGCTGCCGCAGCGTATGCCGTATCGACGCGGAGTCCCGGAACCTTCGGCAGCTCCTGCGGAAGCAGCGCGCGTTGTAGCGTCGAAGCGATATAGTGCTCGCGGCGGTACGCCGACAGCGTGTCGTGAATGCGTTGCGCCATTTCGTGATAGATGCGGTCCAGTTCGGCGATCTCGTCATGACCGCTCACCGGCGTCGTCGTTTGACCCGCCCCTAAGAGCTCGGCATTTTGCGCGAGCGTGCGCAAACGTCGCGCAATGCTTAGGCCGAACCGGCCGGTCGTCAGCAGCGTGAGCAGGATGCCGGAGAACGTCAAGCCGAGCAAAATGTAACCGTAGAGATTGATCTGATCGCGCATTCCGCGAAAGCGCGTGCTCGTCAACTGGCGCTCAGAGCGGTCGAAGTTCACTTTTGCGGCTTGAAAGTTCGTCGCGAGCGTGCGCGTCGAAGGCCTCGCCACTAGCGCGCGAGCTTGCGCGCTATGGCCCGTCCGCACTTCCGCCACATACTGATCGAGCAGGGACAGAATACGCAAGGACAGCGCCGCATAGTTCGCGGCGCTCTGTTTTTGCGCCGGAGGGTCCACCATCTGTACCAGTTGACGAGCCTGAGTTCTTACGGCGGCAGACCGCAGCTGATAGTTTTTTAGGGCGCGCGGACTGGGATGCTGCGTGTAATCGATTGCGGCCTGATTGGTGCCTTCGAACGTCGTAAGGATCGCATCGGATTGGTCGAGTACCGCGGTGGCGTGCCGGGTCCAAACCGTCATCTCCGTCACGCGTACGTTCAGGAGGACGACGACGCCCAGAAAGACGAGCAAAAACGCCAACGGGACGATGCTTAATAGAATCGCCTGCGACTGGATCTTCGAGCGTACGAGCGGCAAGTCAGACGGTGTTCGACAGAAAGGCCGCGATTTCAGCCGCCAAGCGGCCGTTGCTCTTGATCAGCGCGACGTTCGCCGTCAGGCTGCGCCCGGAAGTGAGCCGGTCAATGCGCTCGAGCAGCCAAGGCGTGAGGGCCTTTCCGCGGATTCCCGCATCTTGCGCTTCGGCCGCGGCGGCGGCTATGCACGGCTCCATTTCCTCGCGCGGAATTTCGTCAGCGCTATCGATGGGATTAGCGACGAGTGTGCCGGAGCTCAAGCCAAGCGTGCGCTGCGTTTGGACGAACCGCGCGATGTCTTGCGCGGAATCGAATCGCAGCGGTGATGGCAAGCCGCTTTCGCGGCTCCAGAATGCGGGGAACTCGCCGCTCCGATAGACGATCGCAGGAACGCCCAGCGTTTCGAGCATTTCGAGCGTAGCGGGTATATCGAGCAGCGCTTTTGCGCCGGCGCAAACGACGGTGACCGGCGTGCGCGCGAGTTCGTACAGGTCCGCTGAAATATCGAAGGTGCGTTCCGCGCCGCGATGGACTCCGCCGATCCCGCCTGTCGCAAAGATGCGCACTCCGGCACCATCGGCGAGCAGCATCGTCGCAGCGACCGTCGTCGCGCCGTCGCGGCCGGCGGCGATCGCATGCGGCAGATCGGCGCGGCTCAGCTTCAAGACGTCACTTGCGCGCCCTAAACGCTCGAGCTCATCTTCGTTCAAACCGACTTTTACGCGGCCGCCAATCACGGCGATCGTCGCCGGGATTGCGCCGCCGTCGCGAATGATGCGTTCGACTGAGAGCGCGGTCTCCACGTTCTCGGGATAGGGCATACCGTGCGAAACGATCGTGCTCTCGAGCGCGACCACGGGCGCGCCGGTCGCGAGCGCCTGCGCAACCTCCGCGGTGACGTCAAAATACTCCGGCAGCGCTTGCATTATGGGCGCACCCCGGTCTGCCGGTCCAGCAGCGCCGGCGAGAGGTCGGCGCGTACGCTGCGATCGGTTTGGAGCGTCAGAGCCGCGAGTTCGGCCCCGGTGCGCGCGGCGTCGCGCAACCCGTCGCCCGCGATCAATCTCCACAACGTCCCGGCCACCAGCGCGTCGCCGGCTCCCGTCGCGCAGACCCGATGAACCATGGCTGCGGGGATGTGCATCAGCACCGTAGGGTCGCCGCAGATCATGCCGCGGTCCCCGCCTGTCAACACGACCGATCGCGCTCCGCGCGCCAACAGGGCCGATGCGAGTTCTTCCGGCGGCGCGCTAGCGTCCGCGTCCAGGTATGAGCGCGCCTCGCCTTCATTTATAAAGAGCACATCGATAGGATCGAGCTGCCCGGGGAGCCGCCGCGCTTTCGGTTCGCTCACCGCATCGATCGCGAGTTGGTACCGCGCTATCGACCGGCGCGACAAGCAGGTCTGCAGGATGCCCGCGCTCACGTTGCAGTCGATGAACAGCCAAGCCGATCCCGCAAGCGTTTCCCACCTGAGGTCGAGGTCGCCGATCGTCAGGCTTTCGATCGCGCGCATGTCGGCAGCGCCCAACACCAGATCCCCGCGCTCGAGAATGGCGGCGTATTCGTCGGACGACCCTTCGACGATTTTGACGAGGTCGACGTTGACGCCGGCTACGCGAAGCTCGTCGAGCAGCGCTTGCCCCAACGCGTCGTCCCCGACGGCAGTGAAAAGCGCTGATTCGATCCGCAACCGTGCTAAGTTTTCGCTCACGTTGCGCGCGACGCCACCGAAGAGCGGCAACGCACGGATTGCCGGATTCGAGGAGCCGGATACGGCGTTGCCTTGCACGCGATAGCTGCGATCGACGCATGCGCCGCCGATGCATGTGACCTGCATGCGAGGCGCTTCGCGCGGCGGCGCGAAGAGCCATGCATGACGAAAGCCGATATCTTCCGGCTAACGCATCTTTCCAGCTGCGCAGGTTGAGCGTCCAAGATGGACGCCGCCGTCCTCGCGCAGGTCCTGCGCGAGCTGCCTCAGATCGACGATCCGAACGTGCTGGTCGGCAGCGCGACCGCAGATGATGCCGGCGTGTACCGGCTGAGCGACGAGCTTGCGCTCGTGCAAACCGTTGACTTTTTCACGCCGATCGTCGACGACCCGCGCGTGTACGGACAGATCGCCGCAGCGAACGCGCTTTCGGATATTTACGCGATGGGCGCGCGTCCAATCGCGGCGCTGGCAATCGGCGCGTTTCCTGAAAATATGGACGCGAGTGTCATCTGGGCGATTTTAGCCGGCGGCGCCGAAAAGACGCGCGAAGCCGGCATCGCGATCATCGGCGGTCATACGATCAAAGACGACGAACCGAAATACGGACTTGCCGTCAGCGGCGTCGTGCATCCCGACAAAATCTGGCGCAACAACACCGGAAAACCCGGCGACGCACTCGTGCTGACCAAGCCGATCGGCACAGGAATCTTGACGACCGCACGCCGCAACAACGAGATCGACGACGGCGCGCTGCAGCCCGCGATCGATTCCATGCTGCTGTTAAATGAGCAAGCGGCTGAAATCGCGGCGCAATTCGACGTGCATGCTGCAACCGACATAACGGGATTCGGCCTTATCGGGCATCTCTGCGAGATGACCTCGGGCGGAACGGGGGCGGAAATCTCGGCGCACGCAGTCTCACTCTTCGATGAAGTGGAGCGCCTCGCGCAAAGGGATACGGTCCCCGGCGGAACGCGAACGAACTACCGGCTCGCGCTGGAAAGCGGCGTGCAATTCTCAGAAAGCGTCGGCATGGCGCGCCGGCTGGCGCTCTGCGACGCGCAAACGTCGGGCGGCTTGCTGCTCGCCGTACCGCCCGAACGCTCGACCGAGCTCGTGCACGCGTTAAAAAAAGCCGGGCTCGGCGACGCAAGCGAAATCGGATCGCTTACGCCCGAGCCCGTGATTTTAGTCGTCGATTAGTTAGGGACGCGTATCGTAGGTCGTCGACGCAACCGTCGTGTCGCGTCGCAACCCCATCAAACCGAGCAGACCGGCCAAACCGAGCAATCCCCACCATCCGGTTTGCGGATTATTGGTGACCGCCGAAGTGGTCGTGGTCGCACCCGTGGTTGTAGTCGTGGTGGCCGGGCTCGCTACCGGACTGGCAGCGGGACTGGCGGCCGTGGTCGCTTGCGCGTACTGCGCGAACGCCACGCCCGGCGTCATCGCAAGAGCCGCCGCAAAGATTGCGCCGGCGGCGACTTTCCCGATGGAAACTGTCATGTAGTAACTCCTCCCAAAGCAAAGGCCTTGATGCTGCCTCTTACCCGCCCAAGCAGGCGGTTGAACGGGAGCCAATCGCTCGCTCGCTAAAGGGAGCGCAAACGCCCGGGGAGATTTTTTTGAATACATCGCGGCTCGCGCTTCGCGTACTCGTCGTAACGGCGCTCTCGCTGTTTTTTTTGCTTATCCTACCTGCCCGATCTGGCTCGCGTGGCGGGTCATCCTCTCGGCGAGGGCGCCCGGCTTATCGGTGGTAGAGCACCGCCAGAATCGTCGTAATCCAGGACGAGCCGATCAGGCCGAACAGCCACATAAACTTCTGATCGATTTGCGCGAAGCGGCCATCCATTTGAGCGAAACGTGCGTCGACCTGAGCGAACCGCGCGTCGATCTGCCCAAACCGGCCATCCACCTGGCCAAAGCGGCCCTCGAATTTGAGCTCCATGGAACTCAGCCGCTGTTCGATGCTGCCGAGTCTGTGACTTATCTGTTCGTACGCACCCTCAAGGTGCGCCATCCGGATTTCCAACGGTTGCGCGCTCACTTTCGATCCTTTGGAAAGTCTATCACGACCAGGGGCCTTTACCGCAACCCCTCGCGAAGCGATTGCGGCGGCTTCGCTCGTTAGAACCGACCCTCTCCTAGGAATAACTCCAGGCGGTGAAATTACTCGTAGCCCTGCTTCTCCTTAGCATGACGCTCGCCGTGGTGCCGTCAGCCGACGCGCCCGCCGATAAGTATTTCGGTCGGTTGCGCATGAGCGCGCTGCGCATCCGCTACGAGATCGCACAGCTCAAGAGCCGCTACGACAATCACAAATTGCTGCCGGAAAACGTCTCGCATCTGGCGGGCCTAACCGAAGAAGCCTATTACGACTGGGCCGGCCGTTACCCGAAAGACGGATGGCTTGCCTCAACGGGAGTCAATCTCGCGCATCTGTACGAAGATTTGCCCGGGGTTTCAGCTCGGAACGCTGCCGTGAAAGCGCTGACGTTCGTCAGCGCGCACTTTGGCTACACGCGTTATTTAGAACAGGCCGCGGCAGAGCTGCGGCGCGGCATCCCGGTCAAGCCCGATCCGTTGTGGGCCATCAAGATGCGGGCCACGCCGCCGCCTTCCACGGCAACGCCGTCGCCGGCGCCGACGCGCTAAGCGACTTCGAAAAGGCCCGCCGCGCCCATTCCGCCACCGATGCACATCGTCACCACGACGTATTTGGCTTTGCGCTTCTTTCCTTCGATCAACGCGTGCATCGTCATGCGCGCACCGGACATACCGTATGGGTGGCCGACCGCGATGGCTCCGCCGCTGACGTTGAAGCGTTCGTTGGGAATGCCGAGCGTATCGCGACAGTAGACCGTTTGCACCGCGAAGGCTTCGTTCAATTCCCATAGGCCGATGTCGTCGATCTTTAGGCCGTGCTGTTTCAAAAGCTTTGGAATCGCAAACACCGGAGCGATGCCCATCTCGCCGGGCTCGTTTCCGACCACGACCATGCCGCGATAGAACCCAAGCGCCTGAAGTCCGCGCTTCTCAGCAAGTTTCGCGTGCATAACGACGACGGCCGCCGCGCCGTCTGAGAGCTGCGACGAATTTCCGGCGGTCACACTCGATTCCGGAGTGAGCACGCCTTTGAGTTTCGCTAACCCCTCGAGCGTCGTCTCCGGACGGTTGCCTTCGTCGGCGGCCAGCGTCACGCGCTCTTCGCGGACTTCCCCCGTCTCCTTGTCTTCTACGTATTTCCAAGATTCCAGCGGCACGATCTCTTTTTCGAATGCGCCGGCGTTTTGCGCGGCCGCCGTTCGTTGCTGGCTTTGCAAAGCGTATTCATCTTGCCGCTCGCGCGAGACGGCATATTTTTTGGCGACATAGTCGGCCGTCTGCAGCATCGGCATATAGACGTCGGGATCGTGGCGCAGCATCCAATCTTCGGTAAAGAACTCGACGTTCATATTCGTCTGCACCATGCTGATCGATTCCACGCCGCCCGCTACGACCGAACTCGCGCCGTCGACGATGACGCGTTGCGCGCCTATGGAGATCGCCTGCAATCCAGATGCGCAGTACCGGTTGATCGTGGTGCCCGGGACGCTGACCGGCAGACCCGCTCGTAAGGCGGCAACACGCCCAAGATTATTCCCCGTCGCGCCTTCGGGAAGTCCGACTCCCATGACGACATCATCGACTTCCGCCGGATCTATTCCGGCGCGATCGATTGCCGCGCGCACCGCGTGGCCGGCCATCGTCGCGCCATGCGTCTGATTGAACGCGCCGCGAAACGCCTTGCCGATCGGCGTTCGCGCTACGGCGACGATCGCGGCTTCACGCATGGGCAAGCGCTTCTTGCGAATAAAACATCGGGCCGCCGCGGTACGGCGGAAAACCGTATCCGTAGATCCAGACGATGTCGATGTCGCCTGGTCGCAGCGCCACGCCGTCGCGCAGGATCTCTTCGCCCGACATGATGAGCGCGCCGATGATCCGGCTCGCAATTTCTTCGTCGCTCACATCCGGATTTTGCTTCACGCCGGCTTTTTTTGCGAGCTCGGCAAACAGCTGCTCGATCTCCTTATCGCGAATCGCTTCTCGGCTACCCTCGGCGTACTTATAGAAGCCCTTCCCTGTTTTTTGGCCCAGACGCTCTTGTTCGTAGAGACGGTCAAGAATCGGCGTTCTTGCCAGTTCCAGATCCGGGCGTCCTTGCGCGACGTGCCAGAAGACGTCGATGCCCGAGAGATCGAACGTGGCGAACGGTCCCATCGCCATTCCGAATTTTTTCATCGCTACGTCAATCCGCGCCGGCGGCACGCCTTCTTCGGCAAGCGCAACCGCTTCGCGCGTGTATTCGAAGAACATCCGGTTTCCGATGAAGCCGAACGCGTTCGCGGAAAGAACCGCGACTTTACGCAGCTTCTTGGCAAGTTTGAACGCCGTCGCGAGCGTCTGCGCCGACGTCGCTTTGCCGCGCACGATCTCCAGCAATTTCATGATGTTCGCCGGCGCGAAGAAGTGCAACCCGAGGAACTGCTCCGGCCGTTTGGTGATGGCCGCCATTTCGTCGATGTCGAGCGTCGAAGTATTCGACGCCAAAATTGCACCCGGCTTGACGAGCGGGTCGAGCTTGCCGAAGACTTCCTTTTTCACCGCCATGTTTTCGAAGACGGCCTCAATCACCAGGTCGCAATCGGCGAGCGCCGCGTAATCCTCGCTGAACGCGATCGACTGGCCGCGCTTCCACGCTTCTTCCTGGGTGAGCCGTCCGCGCTTCACTTGATGCATGAACATCCCGAAAATCGTTTGCCGCGATTTCCCGATCTGATCGGCATTCGGCTCGACGATCGTTACGGGAATGCCGGCGTTCGCAAACGTGATCGCAATGCCGGTTCCCATCGTGCCGCCGCCGACCACTCCCGCGGTTTTTATTTCCAGCGGTTCGGCTGGCGGGAGCCCGGGAATCTTCGAGAGTTCGCGCTCGGCAAAGAACAGATGGCGCAGCGCCAGCGACGGAGCGGAGGCAACCAGTTCGTCGAACAGGCGGTATTCGCGCGCCAGACCGCGCGGAAACGGAAGCTCGAAAGCGGCTTGCACTGCGTCGATGAGCTTATGGGCCGCCAGGCCGCCGTTTTCTTCCGGCGGCACCGACTTGTGCGCCTCGGCGATAATATAAGGAAGCGCAAACGCCTGCGCCGTTGCCGGGAGCTGCACGCGCATTTCGGAGACGCGCCTTTTTTTGAGCGGCCCCTCGCCCTTCGACTCGCGCACCGAAGATGCGCTGCTCAGGATGACATGCTCGGGGTGGTTCGACACGCTCACCATGACATCTGGAATTACTTCGTCGATCAAGCCGAGTTCGAGGGCGCGCTCGGCGCTGACGGTCTCGCCCTTGAGCATCATTTGCAGCGCCTCTTGCGGCGGAATGAGACGCGGCAAACGCTGCGTCCCGCCGGCGCCGGGGATGAGCCCGAGTTTAATCTCCGGCAGCCCGAGTTTCGAGCGCGGCGTCGCAACACGGCGATCGCAAGCCAAGGCAAGTTCGAGCGCGCCGCCCAGCGCAACGCCGTCGATCGCGGCGACGAAGACTTTATCGCTGCGTTCGATGGTCTCGATAATGTCGCGCACGGTCGTACCGCTAGGATCCCAATCTTTTTGAAAGTCGTTCACGTCCACGCCGGCGCTGAAAAATCCATTCGCGCCGGTGACGGTGACGCTGGTGACGGACGGATCGTTCTCCGCGTCTTCGATCTCTTTGAGAATCTTTTCCGAGTACTTGAACGACAGTGCGTTGACCGGCGGGTTGTCGAGGGTGATAACCTTGTTCACGCGACGGCCGCCTTCCGATCAAGATCGAACTGCGCCTGCGAAAGCGTCATGACCTCCGCCGAACCGTCGATCACTTCGCGCGCGAGCGAGCCGGCCTGGCTGAGAATATGCCCCGCGTAGAACTTCGCGGTTGCCAGTTTCGCTTTGTAAAACTCGGACTCGGGATCGCCGTCGGCAATTTTTCGCGCGGCGATTGCGGCCGCGCGCGCCATCTGCCAGCCGCCCGCGGTGATTCCCCAGAGCTTGAGGTACGGAACGCTGCAGGCGACCGCGGCGCGCAGGTCACCCATAGCCGTCATGCCGATCCAGTCCGACGTTTCCGAAAGCGATGCGAGCGCTTGCGCCAGTTCGGAGCCGATCGGCCCGCCGGCGTCCTTTCGCATCTGCGAGATAACCGTTTTCGCGGTCGCGCCCATATCTTGCGCGATCTTGCGTCCGACCAGGTCGAGCGCTTGAATGCCCGTCGTTCCCTCGTAGATCGTCGTAATGCGCACGTCGCGGTACTGCTGTGCGATGCCGGTCTCTTCCACGTATCCGATACCGCCGAATACCTGGACGGCCATCGAGCAAATCTCGACCGCAGTTTCCGTGCACCAGCCTTTGACTACCGGAATCATCAGTTCCAAAAATGCACGGTTGGTCTGACGCACCTTGGCGTCGGGATGCTTGGCGGAAACGTCGAGCGAGGCCGCCGTCACGTACGCCAGCGCGCGCATCGCTTCGAGCTGCGCTTTCATCGTCATCAGCATACGGCGGACGTCGGGATGATCGATGATCGGCCGAGGTTCGGGAGTGCGCGATGCGACGTCGCGGGACTGGACGCGCTCCTTGGCGTACCGCAGCGCGCTTTGATACGCGCGATCGGCGATTGCGAGGCCTTGCACGCCGACGCTGAAACGCGCGGCGTTCATCATGATGAACATGTTCTTCAGGCCCTCGTTGGGCTTGCCGATCAGGAAACCGATCGCGCCGCCTTGCTCGCCGTAATTGAGTGTACAGGTCGGATTCGCATTGAGGCCGAGTTTATGTTCGATGCCGGCGCAGTGCACGTCGTTGCGCTCGCCGAGCTCGCCGCCGGATCCGACGAGAAATTTTGGCACGATGAACATGGAGATGCCTTTGGTGCCTTGCGGCGCATCGGGCAGCCGCGCGAGCACCAAATGAATGATGTTGGCGGCCATGTCGTGCTCGCCGAACGTAATAAAGATTTTTTGGCCGGTGATGCGGTAGCGGTCGCCGTCGGGCACCGCTTTCGTGCGCACTTGCGCCAGATCCGAGCCGGCCTGCGGTTCGGTTAAGCACATCGTCCCGGTCCATTCTCCGGAAACAAGTTTGGGAATGAACTGCTTCTTCTGCTCGTCAGAACCGATCAGTTCGATCGCTTCGATCGCACCCTGGTTGAGCAGCGGACCATTTGCAAAACCGACGTTTGCGCCGTTCCACATTTCGAGCGTCGCGCCGGAGAGCAGCGACGGCAATCCCTGGCCACCGTGTTCCGGCGGGACGGCGAGGCCGATCCAGCCTGCGCGCGCGAATTGCGCGTAAGCTTCCTTAAAGCCTTTGGGTGTGGTGACGGCGCCATCGCGCCACGTGCAGCCTTCTTTATCGCCGCTCCGATTGATCGGATCGAGCACGCCCGCGGCGAAAGAGGCGGCTTCTTGCAGAATCGGGTCGGCCACGCCGGCGGCTTCTTCGAATCCGGGGAGTTTGGATATCTCGTCGAGTCCGGCAAGTTCACGCAGAACGAACTGCATGTCCCGCAGCGGGGCCTGGTAAGGTACCATGTGATAATTTTAATATATACCGCCCGCCGGCCGGCTCCCTGTGCTAGAGGTCGACTTCGTCCTTTTCCAGGTTCTCTAAGACGAACCGCGCGTACCACTCGGGCCAGCCCGCGTCGGCATGCCCGAGCTGCTTCTCATACTCGCCGTGCGCAGTCTCGGCTTTGCGCAGTAGGCCGGCGAGTTCGTCGACGGTGACTTCGTACATCAGTACCTCCGGCTCGCGCCTTCGCGACGGAGAGCGGCAGCCCTGGCCGTGTATGGTACAATTTCGAGCGCCATGACGAAGAATTACCGGCTCGTCTACGACATCGTGCGCGCACAGACGCGCGGTGCGCATTTGGCGCCCGCCGACGTTTTTACACTTGCAAAAAAGCAGCGGCAAGGCATCGGTTTCACCACGGTGTATCGCGCTCTGGCCCGGTTGCGAGAGATGGGACTTGTATCGGAGATTTCAGTCCCGGGCGCGGAGAGCGCCTACTACGAGACCGCCGGACCCGCGCATGCGCACTTCCGCTGCGAACAATGCGGCGCCATCGAAGATATCGACTATGCGCTCGATCCGAGCGTGGTCAACGAGATCGCGCACAAGCACGCGATCGCGGTGCGCGACGTTTCGCTCAGCTTGCATGGGAAGTGCGCGCGCTGTAAAGATCGCGCCGAGTCGCCGGCAGGCTGACCGCGCCTCCGTCCGGTTTCGCAAGCAGGGTTTGGTAGACGCCGATCCGGCCCGTTCGAAAACCTTGAGCACTCCCCGCCATATATAAGCGCCAAGCCCGGTAAGACTGCTCACCCGCGGCCGAAACGGCTTGCGCGCGATTGTTTTCGAGATTCGTGACCCAATGCTGCAGCGTGCGCGCATAATGCTCGCGTAAGTTCTCGACGTCGCGCACTTCGAAGCCCGCGCGTTCGGCAAATTGCAAGCTGTCCGAGACGCTTTCGAGCTCGCCGTCGGGAAAAATGAGACGCCCCATAAAACCTGACGATTTCCAGCTGCGCGCGTTGCGCTCGCCTAGCGAAATGCCGTGGTTCAGAAATAGACTGCCAGGCTTCAGTAAACGATACGCCGTTTCGAAATACTCCGCTAGCTTGTCGCGCCCGACGTGTTCGAACATGCCGATGCTCACGATTTTGTCGAAGACGGCATCGCGCGGCAGTTCGCGGTAATCGAGCAGCTCGACGCGGGCGCAATCCTGCAGGCCGGCTTGCGCGATGCGCCGGTTCGCTTCGCGCGCTTGCCCCTCACTCAGCGTTACACCCAAAGCCTCCGCGCCGAATTCTTTGGCGGCCCGGATGACGAGCGCGCCCCAGCCGCAGCCAATGTCGAGCAGACGGTCGCCGCGAACCAGGCGCAGTTTGCGCAGCGTGTGGTCGATCTTTGCATGCTGCGCCTCGTCAAGGCCGGTTACGCCGTCGTCGAAATAAGCGCAGGAATAAATGAGATCGCGATCCAGGAATGCCGAATAAAACTCCACCGGTTGATCGTAGTGAAATCCGATCGCCGCACGATCCCGCACGAGCGAATGGCGTTTCCCGCGCAGCCGCGCTTCGCGGAGCTGCGGCAAGCGCGCGCGCGGCATCCTGCGCAGCAGCATCGCGAGTTTCAAAAACATGAGCTTGGGCGGGCGTTTCACGAGATCGTAGAGTTCGTCGACGGCCGCTTCCATATCACCGTCGACGTCGAGCAATCCCGCGGCAAACGTGCGGCCGGCATTCAGATCGACGGGGGGAGTAAACGCGCTGCGCAGCGCGCCCGGCGCGTTGACGTGCAGCGTGAACCGCGCTTGACGCGATGCCGGAACGAACGTGCCCTCCCATAACACAATGTCGAAATCGCGCCCATACGCCTCACCGAACAGCGTTCGTAAGACAGCCGCAGCCAGGCGCGCGTTCGGATCCGCGCTCGCAAAATGTTCAGAGCCCTGCATGCCGCTCCGTGTTCGGTGTCGAAGAAAAACCCTCATGCACTTTCTTGCGCTGCTGCTGGGAGTTACCGTGGCCGCGTCTCCGGCGCCTAGCCCCGCCCCGCTGACGCCGCTGAAGGTCATCGGCAGCGTACGATCGACGCCGTTTTGCACGACGCTGCACGAAACGATCGGCCCGGCGATCGCGGCCGTCCTTTCAAACGACGATCTGATCGCATCCAGCAAGCCGGCATTTGCAACGCTTTATCGCGACGACGTGCTGGCGCGCTCGCAAGCGCGCGCGCATTTGGATCTGAACCGCTTGGAGAGCCTCATCACGCCGATCGCCGCCAACGTCAAACGTGTCGATGCGCTGCTCGCCGGCAAGCCGAACGATCCAAAACTGCAAGCGATGCGCGACAAGCTTCAAGCCGTCTTAGCGCAGCAGAAAGAATCGCTCAACGTTATTTCCGGCTTTGTCGCGACTGAACAATTGGGCGAAATGGAACTCGGAGGGCCACCGGACAACTGGGCAAATGTTTTTGGCGCTAAGCGTCAAACGTCTGCGCGCCCCGGACCCGATCTTGCTCAGCCGCCGGCCGCTAAGAATCTCTTTGCCGCGGGCTTACCTTCGCTCAAGACACAAGATCCGCGCTATAACGCGAAGACCGTGGGCGCGACCTATGATCCGTTCGACCCGCTCGTCACCCAAATCCAAGAGCAGCGGTTCGCTGCTCAAGCCTCCGAAAGCGCCGCCGCGCAGCTCGTCGCCGACGCGGTTAAGCTGTGCGCCCCTTAACCACTGCTGCCGCCGCATCGTAGCTGCTGTTCAGAAACTCTAACATCGCTGCGCGCGGCGACGGCTGCGCTCGCGCCTCTTCGTAACGAAAGATGAATTCACCGATATCTGTGTTCCAGCCGGCGCCCGCGGGACGAATGACCGCGCGTTCCAACCCATCGGGCTTCGGAAAAGCGTAACTGTAAAAGGCCGGCTCGGCCAGACGCTGATCGCCAAACCAGAAACCGGCGCAGATCATTTGGGCGTCCGCGCCTTCCCGCATAATCAGGTTTGCCCCGGACGGCGGACTCGCCGGCCGGCCGGTGAACCGAAAGTACGCGAGGTCGAAGGAGCCCCAGAAGAATTGCACGAGCGAATGCCGCTCGCGAAATGGCGCGCGATACTCGCGAAGCACGCTGTCCACTCCCGAGAGAATCGTCCAGAACCGCCCGATGTCGGCTTCTTCGTATGTGCTGTGCTGGGTATCTTCGGTCAAAGGAATGGGATTGGGAACTTCTTGCGGCTTCGGATTGATCGACACATCGATCCCGAGCCCTTCGAGCGCCTCCATCATAGCAGCATAAAAATCCGCGACGGTGCGCGATTCCAAGTGAATCGACGCGCTTGGGCCGAGACTCGTCGAAATTTCGACGTAATGGCGCAGAAAATCGAATTGGATCTCAAAAGTATGGTCGCGATACGGGATGGGGCCGGTCGTCAAACCGCGCGAGTTCACATACAGCGCGCTGTGCTGCCATTCGGGTTCGTGAGGCGAAAGCGCGAGTCTGATCTTCCCGGGAATCTGCGAGTACATGTGGATCGTATCCAGCGTTTCTTTCCACTCGTCATACGGAAGCGACGGCCATGGAGTCTGCGATTGCGCCATTCCTGCGCCTTCGCGAGTTCGAGCCTTCCATCATTTGACCGCAACGTTTCGGCCATCGGCCGGACATGCTGCTCGGGCATAGTCTCCGGATGCTTGACTCTGCTCGCGAGGCCGCGCTCGCGCTTCTGGACGGCGGTCCGCACGAACACGCCTGCGTGCTGAGAACGCTGTTGAAATTCGGCGCCGATCCGCTTCGGTTTTCCCGCCGCCACGGAATCCGCGTCGTGCCGCTCGCCCGGCACGAATCGTATGGCGCGCGATCGCCGGCGCTCAGGCGCCTGGCGATCGATGTCGATGCATGGCCCGCTCCGCCCGCGGGCCTTTTCGTGGTCGAAGAACGTACGGTGTATTTGCGTTCGCGCAGCGCGATGACCGTCGCGCACGAATTCGGTCACGCGTTAGATTGCGCACTGGGCGGCGGCATCTACCGTTCCGGCGTGGATCCCCTCTTGCGGCGCCTCTTTCGCGAAGCGCGCGCGTTCATCACGCCTTATGCGGCAACCGGCGCCGACGAATACTTCGCCGAGTCTCTGCGCGCGTACGTCGAAGCGAACGACGCGCATTCGTTCTGGCCGCGAGCGACGCGCGCGCGTTTGGCGCGCATCGACCGGGCCATGTTCGAGTACGTCGAGCGGCTCTTTACGGCGGAGCTGATGCTACGGAGTTGACGCGACTTGCGCGGCCGTTACGGGGCCGGCTTTATTTCCCCAAGACGACCGAATGTAGGTGATGACCGCGGCGATGTCGCCGGTGCCGAGCGTGCCTTTCCAGGCGGGCATCGTTCCGTTAAACGTCTTCCCATTGACGGAAATCGTGCCCGTCAGCCCGCCGTTCACGATATGAATGACCTTGCTCGCGTTGCCCGTTACGAGAGCATTGCCGGCAAGCGGCGGACCGATCGCGCCCTTACCATCGCTCTGGTGGCACGTCGAACAGTTCGTCGTGTAGACTGCAAGGCCGTTAGAGCTCGCCATCACCTTGGCGGTCTTCAACTTTGCGGGCGCCGCCGTCGATGCCGCGGTCGCGGTCGTCGTGCTGCTGTTGGAGTTCGAGCACGCCGTCACATTCGCCGCCAGGAACGCCGATCCAAAGAGAATGCCGATCGCTCGCCGCATGCCGCTTCCTTCCGCCTTAGACATCAGTAGAAGTCGCTAGTACTCCCCTCGCCCGCGGTCGCCTGCGCCCCTCCATGTTTGGCATGATACATGCGGTGATCGGCAGCTTCCATCAGTGCGTCGGCTTCTTCACCATCGCGCGGAAAGATTGCGGCGCCCACGCTCATGCCGACCGTCACCAGCGAGCCTTCCACCACGATGTGCGTATCCAAGATGCGCACGACGTTGGCTTGCACGGAATCGAGCACCGCGGGTTCGCTCAGCCCCTTGACGAGCACCGCGAACTCATCGCCGCCCATGCGCGCGACCGTGTCGCCGGGACGCACCGCATTTTTTAGCCGGCGCGAGAAAATCTGGAGCAGAATGTCGCCGACGCGGTGACCGTAGCGATCGTTGACGGCTTTGAAGTCGTCCAGGTCGATGTAGAGCACGCCCAGGAGCAAGCCGGAACGGCGCGCATATTCGACCTCGTCTTCAAACCTTTCGAAAAACGCGAGCCGGTTGTCGATGCCCGTGAGCGCGTCGCGCGTCGCGAGCGTTTTCAGCTCGAGGTTGCGCTGCGCCGTACGCAGCAACTCGGCTTCCGCCTTCGAACGTTCGCCGTCGAGAATGCGGATGCGGTCGAGCAAACTAAATGAAAGAATAATGCATTCCGCCATCGCCCCGAACTCGACGCCGTTTTCCGCGAACAACCAGTTGCCGGACGGCGTGAAACGGTTGTATGCGAGGTTGGCAATGATACCCGCTAGCAGCGGAACGAAGGCCGCCACGAAGAATCGCGCAGGATGATATCCGGCCCGAATGCGGACCGCGCCGGCGCCGACCGTCACGATCATCGCCGCAAACTGCAAGAACAGCACAACAGCCGCAAAGCGTTCTCCGCCTGAAAAAGCGTGACGCGCGACTTCCGAGACCGCGACCAGAACGAATGCGGCAATCAGCAGCCGGTCCCACTTGGGGGCCGCGCTGCGCGTCTGCAAGAACGAACGCGTGAACCCCAGGAACGTTCCGAACGCCAGCAACTCAGTGACGACGCTCGGCCAGCGCGCGTCGAATCCGATCCCCGGCCAGAAGTATGCACTTCCCAGTCCCGTTGTAACCAGCTCGTTTGCAACGAGCGCTCCGACGTACCCGACGAACCACGCCGCGCTGCGATCGCGCACCGAGAACGCGACGTACAGGTTGCAGAATCCAATCGCCAGCAGAATGCCGAAGAAAAGCCCGTCGACCAGACGATAAAGAAAACTCTGTGCCATCCGGTCGCGCAGCGTATTGGCCCGCACCCAAAGTGGCGAGTCTGCATGATAGGCAACGTGCAAATACACCGGCTTTGCGGTGCCTGCGGCCGTCCGATCGATCGTGATACCGATGATCACGTACGACTCGGCGTGCCGGTTGTACGGTATCGCGGTGCCGATCAAAAACGCGCGATAGCCGCCGGGCTCCGGCACATACGCCTCCCCGCCGGTCACGGTTCGCGGCAGCGCGAGCACCCATGGTCCGGTCGCGCCCTTCTGCGCGTTCAGCGGCACGCGCATCCAGACGGTTGTAAGCCCGCTGCCCGTCACGGGATTATTCGGCGTAAACGCGGCCGCGCCGGCAAGCACTGCTGAAGCCGGAATCGATCCGGACGCGTAACGAACTTGCGGAGTCAGCTCGGCGGTGCGCGACCCGTCGTTCAATAAGCTCGAGACGGCGGCATGTGCGGCCGGCGCGCACAATAGCCAGAGCACCATGCAGAGGGCCGGTGCCGCGAGACCCTTGCGCCGGGACGACGGCATCCCGCTCTGTTCAGATGCTCTCGGCGGTTACGCCTGCCATTCACACAAAAGCATAACAAATCACGAGCTCGCCGGACGGCGCTGCGCGCTCATCGCCCATGCGAGTGCCACCAATAAAAAGTTAGCGACGAGCGAACTTCCGCCGTACGAAATAAATGGCAGCGTGATCCCGGTCAGCGGGAAGAGGCCGATAA
>JABXNS010000062.1_pt1 | contig 46981 bp, 36 predicted proteins | sample 7301101 | NCBI WGS metagenome assembly JABXNS01 (sample SAMN14449646, study PRJNA615230) | soil metagenome | isolation source: soil from bare, unvegetated metal-rich iron-sulfur acidic spring small-cell... | place: Canada: Paint Pots Mound, Kootenay National Park, BC | collected 2017-05-25 | reverse complement strand
GGTCGCTGCCTCCCCCCCCCCCCACCTGCCCACCACGTCTTACCCGCGTTTCCGCGGACACGCGGAGAGGTAGGCGCCGCCCTGACCGGAGACGCCACAGATCAGCGCGGTGGTCACGTCGCGCGCACGCCGGGCGTCAACTCGGCGCTGCTGGTGAGGAACCACTCGTACGTGCGCCGGATTCCGTCGCGCAGTTCGACACGGGGACGCCAGCCCGATGCGCGCGCGCGACTGGAATCGAGAAGCTTGCGCGGCGTCCCATCAGGGCGCGATGAATCCCACTCTACGCTTCCAGCGAATCCAACGATCTCGGCGACGAGAGCCGCGAGCTCACGCACCGAGATGTCCTCGCCAAACCCGACGTTGAGCATTCCGATGTCGCTCGAACGGAGCACGTGGATGACCGCCTGAGCCATGTCGTCCACGTAGAGGAACTCGCGAAGCGCAGAGCCGGTGCCCCATAACCTGACAATCGCAGGCTTTCCGGCGTCCCGCCGCAACTTCGCGTCATGAAATTTCCGGATGAGGGCCGCCAGTACGTGAGAGGTCTCCAGGTCGAAGTTGTCCCCCGGACCGTAAAGATTCGTCGGCATCAGCGAAATCCAGCGCCGCCCGTGCTGCGCGTTCGCGGCCTCGACCAGCTTGACCCCGGCGATCTTGGCGACGGCGTACGGCTCGTTCGTGCTTTCCAGGGGACCCGTGAGCAGCGAGTCCTCGCGAATTGGCTGCGGAGCCATTTTTGGATAGATGCAGGAGCTGCCGAGAAACACCAGGCGCTCAACGCCAGAAGCAAGCGCTGACGCGATGATGTTCGTCTCGAGCGTCAGATTTTCAAAAATGAAGTCCCAGCGATAGAGGTTGTTCGCCTGGATCCCGCCGACCTTAGCGGCCGCGAGCACGACGGCGTTGGGTTTCTCTCTAGCGAAGAACGATCGTACCGCCCCGCTGTCGAGCAGATCGAGCTCGTTTCTCGTTCGTACAATCGGCTCTGCGCCCTCGTCCAGGAGGGCACGGTGAACCGCCGACCCGACAAGTCCTCTGTGCCCTGCGACGAAAATCCTGCTGGGAAGGCCGGCCATTACTCCGTCGCCACCGCCGTCAGAGCGCTCATTGACGGTTCGAGAGAGAAAGGCTCGCCTTTCTCGAGAGCCGTGACATCCGCGTCAACCATCATCTCTACGAGCTCGGCGAAGCCCACCCTCGGTGTCCAGCGCAGCTTCTGCCGGGCTTTAGTCGCGTCTCCGAGGAGAACGTCGACCTCCGTAGAACGGAAATAGCGTGGGTCGACAGCGATCACAGTTTTTCCGCTTGCCGTATCGACTCCTTTCTCATCGGGATGCTCACCCGTGAACTCGACGTCGATTCCCACGCGGCGGAACGCGAGCTCGCAGAATTCGCGTACGGCGTGTGTCTCGCCAGTGGCCAGAACGTAATCGTCACCCTGCGCCTCCTGCACGATGCGCCACATCCCTTCCACGTAGTCGCCCGCGTATCCCCAATCGCGCTTCGCTTCGAGGTTGCCAAGGAAGAGCTTATCCTGAAGCCCGGCCGCAATACGGGCGACCGCCATTGTGATCTTGCGCGTGACGAACGTCTCGCCTCTGATCGGCGATTCGTGGTTGAAGAGAATTCCGTTTGACGCGTGAATACCGTATGCCTCGCGGTAGTTCACCGTTATCCAGTAGGCGTACAGCTTCGCCACTCCGTAAGGGGAGCGCGGGTAGAAGGGCGTCGACTCTCGCTGGGGAATCTCCTGCGCCTTTCCATAGAGCTCCGAGGTCGAAGCCTGATAGAAGCGCACCCTCTCAGTCATCTGGAGGATTCGCAGCGCCTCGAGCAGCCGAAGGGTGCCTACTGCGTCGGCGTTGGCTGTGTACTCTGGAGTCTCGAAAGAGACCTGCACGTGACTCTGGGCGGCCAGGTTGTAAATTTCATCTGGCTGGGTTTCCTGCACGATACGAATGAGATTGGTCGCGTCCGTGAGATCACCATAGTGCAGCACGAAACGCGACGACACTTCGTGCGGGTCCGCGTAGATTCCGTCGACTCGCTGCGTATTAAAGAGGGAAGACCGGCGCTTAATGCCGTGAACCATGTATCCTTTCGCCAGCAGAAGACGCGCGAGATATGCGCCGTCCTGACCCGTGACACCGGTGATAAGTGCTGTTTTCATCTCTTATTATTGGTCAGTTTGACTGTCGCGCATCAATAGTGTCAAGATAACCTACGTGCTGCGTCCGCGCTCCAGACATTCATGGGGGTGTGCTGCGTGCCATCGGCAAGCGGTCGGTCGCAGTACTTCTCACAGGCCTGCGACTGCGGGCGGGTGAGCAGAAGTCGTGGCGGGTTATTCTCTATCTGGGCCTCCTCGCTTTGCGAATCATGTGTGGGACCGTTCCATTTATTGGTTCCGTGAGATCGGGTACAGCCCGCGCCAGGTCGGCCGTAGTGCCACCAAGCGCGCGGGCGCATCGCATAGCTGGCGTTGCCGCAACAAATTCGTGTCTCTCCCCGCGGACAGGATTGAGTTAACTGCTTGGATGGAAAGGACTTGTAATCCTGCCACCAAGCGGGCCGGGCAATGCTAATCCATTGGGCACTCGGCGGCCAAGTAGTCGAATGACCCCGCTGCGATGATCAAGCCCTGACAATTTTCGAGGATGCTGATGCGAGCAACGTGGAGGCCTAATAGTTGGTTGTGTCCTGCCTTCCGCGTGTGGGATGAGCCTACATTCCCTTCACACACGTCGAGCGTTCGCGTGATTCCGTCGGCTGATTTCCAGCGTCGGTAGGGAGAACTCCGATTGCCGCCGGGGGGGGGGTTCCGCATTAGCGATTCCGTCTCGAAATCTCGCCGTAGCGGCTTGGTCTTCGCAGGTGCGGCACTTAGTGCTCGAAAATTCGACTAGGGGCGAGCGCGTGCTGTGGGTGGTGATCGCAGGCGCGATTACCAACTCCGCACTCTTCTACTCTGACTACTCCGCCGGCTTTCTCCGCACTTTCCGGTGTCAGAGCGGTCAAAATTTTCGGGTAAGACGCCTCTGGCGAACTCTACATAGTTAGAGTGAAGCGGCTGGACCTCCACGGCGACGTGGTGGCACTGTTCCGCCCCACAAGGATTTACGCGGTCTGAGCCGCAACAAACCGGGGAGGCCAGCCATGGATACAATAGGACTTGATCTTCACAAGCGCGAGAGCCAGCTCTGCATCATTGGCTCACGGGGTGAGATGACTGAGAAGAGAATCCTGACCACGAGAGAGCGATTCACCGCAGCGCTATCAGGTAGAGGCAGGTGCCGGATTCTCCTCGAGTCTTCGACCGGGAGTGAGTGGGTGGCAAGGCATTTGGAGTCGCTGGGTCACGAGGTCATCGTCGCGGATCCGAGGTTCGCTCCGATGTACGCTACGAGATCAAAGAAGGTGAAGACCGACAAGCGTGATGCTCGTACGCTGGCCGAAGCCTGTGTGCTGGGGGCCTATCGAGTGACGCACCGGGTGTCGGCCGAGCAGCGTCACGTGAGGAACGAGCTCGCCGTCCGTGACTCGCTAGTGAGGACCCGGACCCGATACGTGGCGTTGATAAAAGCCGCGGTGAGGCGCGAGGGATTAAGACTGTCGCAAGGTGATGCTGAGAGGACGGCATCCAAGCTGGGAGCGATCGAGCTGAGGGAGGAGGTGCTCCAGGAGCTCCGACCCATCCTCGCTCTTCTCTCGCCACTCAATCGAGAGATCGAAACCGCGGACAGAAGGATCGAGCAACTCGGCAAGGAGGATCCCGTAGTGAGGCGGCTCATGACAGCTCCAGGCGTGGGACCTGTGACGGCTCTGGCATTTGTCGCTGCACTCGACGAAGTCACTCGCTTCCCGGGGGCGCACCAGGTGGAAGCTTACCTGGGTCTGGTGCCTAGCGAGTACAGCTCCGGCGAGCGACAGCATCGAGGGCCTATCACCAAGCGCGGGAACGCCCGCATGCGATGGCTCCTGGTCGAGGCCGGGTGGCGAATTATGCGATCGAGACGGAGCGAGTGCGCGGCACTCAGAACCTGGGCAAGCCAGATAGCCCTAAGGCGCGGAAGAAGGATCGCAGTGGTCGCGCTGGCCAGACGGCTCTCAGGGATTCTTTACGCGATGTGGCGAGATGGGAATGAATACCGTGCACCGATCGCTCGAGTAGAGGACCGAACAGTGGCAGCATAGTCGGGAACTTTTGGATTGGACCCGTCTCCGACAAAAGGTGACCACAAAGGGAGTGCTGAGCGCGACTGAGCCTATGGCCCGAAGTGAGACCGTTTTTTAGTTTGCGCCAGCCACCCGATCGAAATCCACCATGCGCCGGCGGGAATCTCCTGCCACTTAGAGCGCGAACAGAAGCTTGAGCGGCACCTCGAAGAGGGGACGACAACGAAGGCATTTAAAAAAACGTCAAACAATTCGTGCTTGACGCGGGGCGCCGCTTCACTGAAGGGTCAGGGAAACCCATTTACAAGGGTTGTGCAGGGACCGTGAACGCCCCTGACTGCGGAAGCTAGCGCCGCAACAGTACGGCGAGGACAGTAACGACGCTGGCAATCAGCGGTGTGAGTGCGGTGACTACACCGACGGCATCAGATTTCTCGTTGGGGTCTTTCTCCGGAACGATGACGGATGCGCCAGCCTTTGGCACCGGAGATTGATCCGGTACCAAGAACCGCTGAGTCCGCGCTTCGACACTGCCATTTGGTTGGCGGACATAGCTTCGTTTAGGTTCCGCCCGCAGGTTTGGACCACCGGCCGCGTTGATGTAATAGTCCAGATTCTTGCCCGGAACATAAGCAACCGAGACCGGGGCGTTTACGGCGCCCATAACTCGCACATACGGCTTAAATGCCGACACCAAGATCGAGTCTCCAGCCTGCACGACAAAATTGTCTTTCGATCGCGCATCCTTCAGGACCGCGGGGAGATTTACCCCGATTCTCCCCGCGGTATCTGCCCTTCTGAAAAAGATCATGGCGTTTGGATCTGCTTGGGCCGTCAGTCCGCCGGCGCGATACAGGATATCCGTAAGCCGTTCGGAGATCGCAGTAATGGTGTAGGCGCCAGGGTAGCGCACCTCACCAGCCAGTGAAACAACGCCGAGCATTCTCCATTCGGGCTGTCTCAGGACGAGGACGTTATCATAGGCATTGAGGGCTACTTCCGCTTCGACCGGCGGTGGCAACGGAACGCCCGGAGGGCCTGCAACACTCCCATCCGCTCGCTTCTCGAACACGTATGAGGAGTCGAGCGGAACGCGGAAAGTGTGCGCAAGCACTCCGCGACGCCTGTTGGAAGGGAACCTTGCAATCTCAACCTCGCGCAGATCGGCGCTTTCGAGCGGGCCACCAGCCAGCAACATAAGCTCGCGCAAAGTCATCCCGGGGCGAAACGTGTATTGCCCGCCGCGGCGAACCGCGCCGGCGATAACAACGTACCTGTCAGGAGTAAAATCGGTTCGCGAATAAACGTGGATTGAATCGTCCTCCTGCAGGACCATATCGTTCTGGACGTTACCCAAGCTATCGCGCAGCGCCGCATGGAGTGACCGGCGCGTGCGGTCCGTCTCAACCCTCGAAATGAGTACCTGACCGAGGAAAACATCGGGGCGCACGCCCCCCGCGCGCTGTAGCGCCTGCGACAGTGTCATTCCTGGGCTGAATCCCTGCGTCCCCTCACTCCAGACGTCGCCGGTGACGACGATTGCGTTACGCTCGGGAGACGCAATTGGAAACACCTCGACGCGGTCCCCTGGCTGCAGCACGAAAGCCGGGGCACTGCCACCGGCGAACTGTGACGGCAACACGTCGAGCACCACCCTGTCGCGGCCGCCCTGTTCGCGCTGACTCACCGGCAGGACCCGTCTGACTTGCAATCTCTGCTGCGCAGCTTCCGCATTGAAACCGCCAGCGATCTCGACAAGTTGGGCGAGCGTCTCGCCAGGAACGAGCTCGTAAATCGCGGGCCGAACAACGGGACCGCGGATGCTTACCCTTCCGCCGTGAATTCCGACAAACACCACGTCGCCTGACTCGAGCCTGATGTCCTTCGAAGCGTCGCCGCGAACAAGGTAGTCGTACAGATCGATGGTGGCTACCAACTGCGCGCCGCGTCGAACCTGCACTCGTCGAAGCGTCCCATTGTCGTTAGGGCCGCCAGCTGCGTAAAGAGCGGTTAGGACCGTTCCGACGCTCGAGATACGAAAACTGCCGGGCGCTTCGACCTCGCCAATCACGAAGATCTGATTGGTGTGCAGCTTGGCAACAGTCAGGTACATCCGCGTGGGCGCGTTCGGTGACCGAGAGAGGCCCGAGTAGGAGCGCCGAAGCCGCGAAAATATCACGTCCTCTGCCTGTGAAATCGTAAAATTAGCCAGGTAAATCTGCCCAACCTGCGGTACTATGATGAATCCTTCTCTCGAGACGTCGAGGGAATAGGCTTTCTCGACCTCTCCAGTCAGGATGACGGCGAGAACGTCCCCCGGCCCAATTCTGTAGTCCGGACCCACACCTCCAGCAAGCGTCGGCTCGAATTGGGAGGAGGTGTTCCGAAAAATGTCGAGACCGAAAATCGGGAGGGCCGTCGGATCGCGACTCAGGAAGCCGCGTCTCCGTCGCAAGGAGTCTAGGCCGGCGTTGGTAGTATCACGGAAGGCTCTCAGACTATCGATCACTGTCGTGTCCAGAAGCCCAAGTGTCCGTACAGCATTCAACACGGAGTCCTTTGTCGCTCCGGGTCGCAACGGGACGGCCCGCTGATCGCCGAGATACGCGTCAAGTAGCGAGTCCGGGTAGCCGGCGGCTCGGAGGCGTGTACGGACCTGCTCGGCCGTCAATCCGCCTCGCGCGATTTCGCCGCGAAGACGTGCTGCTAGTTGTGGATCATTCTGTACGGCGCCCTGAACCTGAGATGGAGTTGGCTGCTGCGCGTGCGCAACGTTACCACAACCGGCGAACACACCGACGAATATCAGCGCTGCCGGTCCCAAATGGCGCAAGGGGAAAGAAGAGGTCGGTTTATTGGTCATCGTCCTGCTTGGGGCCAACTGACAACACGTTCGATGGCGGAGAATGGAAGATCCAAATATACTTCGCATGGTGACTGAGCACCTACGCTACGGTGGGGAGACTAACTGCTAAGTGAGGCTGCCGCCAAGTCGCGCTGGTCTGCGGTTTCTAGGACTCGATCCCCGTGCGGGTGAAAATCCGCTACCAGAGCCTGGAGCGCGCTCTTTAGCTCTTCATCGGGCCGGTTGGCTCCCGCGGCAGCGATAAGGGCGTCAATCCGCTTCAAAACTCCGTCGGGCAAAATGCCAGAGCGGGCGCGAAGAACTTTCGAGTGGTCGGTTGGGATGACATTCTCCGCGCTGAAGAACATCTCTTCGTAGAGCTTCTCACCCGGTCGCATACCTGTGAACTGAATCTGAATATCCGTACCAACAGTCAGGCCCGACAACCTGATCAGGTCTGTAGCTAAATCAACCACCTTTACGGGCTCTCCCATGTCGAGCACGAACACCTCACCACCACGGCCGAGAGCTCCCGCTTGCAAAACCAGCTGGACGGCCTCAGGAATCGTCATGAAATACCGTTGCATCTCCGGGTGAGTGATTGTAACCGGCCCGCCTTCCCGAATTTGGCGCATGAAAGTGGGAACGACACTACCCCGGCTTCCCAAGACATTGCCGAACCGCACTGAAACGAAATTCCGGTCGTGCTTCGCGGCGACGAGCTGGACGATCTGTTCCGCGATTCGCTTCGTCGCACCCATGACACTGCTTGGGCGCACGGCTTTGTCCGTCGAGATGAGCACGAAATGTCTGACGTTTGTAACGAGCGAAGCCTCAACAACGTTGCGGGTGCCGGCCACGTTGTTTGTGATGGCCTCGATGATATTGTCTTCCATAAGCGGTACGTGCTTATGCGCGGCGGCATGGAAGACAGCGTGTGGTCGATATGTGTCGAAAACCTTCCCAACCCTTTCAACGTCTCTCACGTCCGCTATTACCGGCACAAGCCTGACGCTCGGGAAAGCGCGTTTCAGCTCCTGTTGGATGTCGAAAATTGAATTCTCGCCGTGACCCAGCAGAACCAGCTTGGCCGGAGCAAGCCGCGCAAGTTGTCGGCACAACTCGCTTCCGATGGACCCACCGGCGCCGGTGACCAGAACAGTTTCGCCCGTGACAAGCTCTGCCACTGAAGCGAGATCAGTTTCTACCGCATCTCGCCTCAGAAGGTCCTGAATCTCAACCTCCCGTAGTGAGGCCTTGTCCCGGTGCCGGGAAATCAATTCCGGAAGACTCGGTACGGTCAGGGTCGTGATCCCGCTCGCCAACGCGACGCGCACAACTTGCCTAACGACCGCGCCGCTCGCAGATGGCATCGCGATGATCACCTTAGCGATCTGGTACCTTTCGATAATCTCCGACATTTTCGAGAGGGGACCCAGCACAGGCAAGCCATATAGCATGTGATTGTGCTTCGTGGGGTCATCGTCTACGAAGCCCACTGGCTCGTAGCCAAGTTGGGGGGAAACGTAAAGTTCCTTTACGACTAGCTTGGCGGTATCACCAGCACCAACGACCAACACGGGGCTTCCTGGATCGTGCCTACGACGGCTGTGTCCGCTCCGGCGGACTGTTCGCGCAAGCAATCGCGGCAGCCCGACTGCGGCGCAGATGAGGCACGCGTCCATGAAGACAATGGAAATCGGAACCCGGGTTGGAATTATTCCCAAACCCGGCAGAATCACCCATCCAACGAAGCCGCACATTGCCGTCGCGACACCGACGCCGACTACGATTTGCTTCAGTTCCCCGACGCTGGCGTGCCTCCAGAGTCTTCGGTAAAAGCCGGCGAAATAGAACACGGCAAGTCGCAACGGGACAGTTGCGGCAAGGTAGGAGAGTACGAACCGGGGATGCGACCGGACCCAGCCGAAGTCTTCGAACCTTACGGCGAACGCAAGGAGCGGAGAAATAACGGCCGCAGCCGCATCGGCGGCTAGAAGGTGACGATTACGTAGTCTATTGGGGAGCACAGAGGCGACATTAGGGAAGTGGCGCCGACGTTGCAGCCGGAGGTGACCATAATACGCCTGTCCCACCGACATTCGTAACAGAAGACTTCAATGCATTAATTTTACTTCGCTGCGCCGGGCATGGGTCGTCTGACCTCCACTAGCAAGTAGAGTGCGACGACGACGAAAGCACTCGCGCCAGCGGCCAGCCAAAACAAATCAGGTCCTGCCAGTCCTACCATAGCGAGCGCTCCTAAAACCAGGTTTACTACAACTATTGCAACTGACACCGTTTCATGTGAATAACCCGACACGACGGCCCTTTGATATGCGTGCTCTCGATGCGCCGAAGAAAGTCCTTTCCGGCTGAGGCCCCGCCGAAAAAGTGTGATGGTAGCGTCGGCGATAAAGACAAGAAAAAGGACTGCCCAGGAGAGAAGCGAAAGAGCTCCTGAGCGTTCTGAAAAAACTGCCAAAGTCGCAAACATGTAACCGAGAAGGCCGCTCCCGACATCGCCCATAAAAATCTTTGCGGGGGGCCAATTCCACACGAGAAACCCCAGCGTCGCTGCGACGATAAGAAACAAGAGAACAGCGAGATCTTGCCGTCCGCGGTACAGGAGCAACAGGCCTGCAACGCCGCCAACCGTTACGGCCTCCGCTCCCGCAAGTCCATCGATCCCGTCCATGAAGTTGTACAAGTTAGTGAACCAAACGATACCAATCACCGCGAGAGTGCCACCCGCAGAACCCACGTGCATAACGTCGTTGCCCACGCGCAAGGTGGGCATCCCGCCAATCCAGTACACTGCCCAGCCCGCGGCAATCGTGTGCGCCGTCAGCCGAACAAGGGGTGGCAGCGACGAGCGGTCGTCTACCCAACCAACGGCGGCGATCAGCAAGCCCCCGCCAAGAAGGGCAATCGCAGTCTCTTGGGCAATGACGTGATCAATCGCTGCGAACAAAATTCCGGCCCCACAAACGAACGCGATTGCCAAGCCGCCGCCTCTTGGGGTCGGTACAGAATGCGAGCTGCGAGAGTTCGGAACGTCAACCATCGCGTTGCGAAGCGCGTACCGTCGAGCTTGTCCCGTGAGGAAAAAACTAATAGTCGCGGCGGCAAGAAGGAGCAGTCCTATGGACGTCACAGGGCAAACGCTATGATGGTGTAGGTGGTCTATTGGCGAACGTCGTCAATGTTTGCGGTTGAGGGAGTAACAAGTTCTTCCTAAGTTGCGACATGAAAAAGATCTTCGTAACGGGGGCGGCGGGGTTCATTGGCTTGCACGTTGCGGAACGCTTGCTCGCTTCCGGACACAGCGTGGTAGGCTTGGACAGCCTCAATGACTACTACGATGTGCATCTCAAGGAGGCAAGACTCTCGATCCTCCGCCGCCACGAGAAATTCGAGTTTCATAAGACCGATCTCTCCGACCCTTCAGCGATCGAGGTTTTCAAAGACGAGCGGCCCACTCGGGTTGTTCATCTCGCAGCCCAGGCGGGCGTACGCTACTCGCTCACAAACCCCGACGCGTACTCCAGCAGTAACCTCGTCGGTTTCGTGAACGTTCTCGAGGGGTGCCGACAGGCCGGAGTGGAGCATCTCGTGTTCGCCTCGTCATCGTCCGTCTACGGCGCAAATACCAAGGTCCCCTTTTCCGTCCACGACAATGTAGACCATCCAGTGAGCCTCTACGCGGCAACAAAAAAAGCGAATGAGCTCATGGCCCACACGTACAGCCACCTTTTTAGGATACCTGCTACCGGCCTGAGATTTTTTACTGTTTACGGTCCCTGGGGTAGGCCAGACATGGCCTATTTCTCCTTCACTCGCGCGATCTTCGAGGGCAAACCGATCGACGTTTATAACAACGGTCGGATGCAGCGCGACTTCACCTATATCGATGACATCGCCGATGGCGTCGTGAAAGTGCTTGATTCCCCGGCGAAGCCTAATCCGTCCTGGAACGGCATCGCTCCAGACCCGGCGTCCAGCCGCGCTCCCTACCGGATCTACAACATTGGCAACAACAGGCCGGTCGAGTTGCTTCGATTCATCGAGATCTTAGAAGAGTTGACCGGTCGAACCGCTCAAAAACGCATGCTGGAGATGCAGCCCGGAGACGTTCCGACCACCTTTGCGGACATCGACGATCTAGCCCGGGACTTCAATTTCCGACCTTCTACTTCCCTGGAAGCCGGCTTGAAAAAGTTTGTTGAATGGTACCGTCATTATTACAATATTGCCTGACGCGTCTTCCCCGGGAACGGAAGTATAAATCTAAGTGTGGGCAATCGAGCCGGTTGGCGTTATCTTTGGCAGGCAAAGTGTGAAAACGCTAGCGTTTTCGCTCACCTTTTCGATCAGCTGGGGGGACGGCTTATCGTTGTTCACTTCGTTGGATTCCTTTTAGCTGCCGCCTGCTCGCTCGTTCTCACCAGGTACGTCCGTAACCACGCACGTCGAATTGGACTTTTCGATCCTCTGGACGACAGAAAAGTCCACCGCCTGCCCGTGCCCCGGCTCGGCGGGATAGCAATCTTCTGGGCGAGCACGATTACCATCGCGCTCTTGATGGCGCTCTTCGGACGGGGAGAGCTGCAGTTCAGTCGGCCTATACTCGCACTCCTGGGCGGCGGGGCGGCGATGCACGTCTGGGGACTCTTCGACGACTTCCACCCGATGCGTGCGCGCTTCAAGCTCTCCGGTCAGTTGCTGATCGTCTTCGTCGTGTACGCTGCAGGACTGCGGATGACGAGTCTTGCTCTGCCGTTCACGCCGCCGCTCGAGCTCGGCTCGCTGGTGGGGGCGGTCGTTACTGTCGTGTGGCTCGTTAGCATCACGAATGCTTTCAATCTCGTTGACGGACTGGATGGACTCGCGGGTGGCGTGGCTGTCTTGGCGCTGGCGACATTTTTTGCAGTCGGGTTTGGGTTCTCCCAGCCCGGTGCCGCCCTGATCGCTGCCGTCGTGGGGGGCGCGACAGCGGGCTTCCTTCGGTACAACTTCAGTCCGGCAACGATCTTCCTCGGCGATTCCGGAAGTCTGTGCGTAGGATTCATGCTGGCGGGCCTCGGCCTGCTTACAGTCACCACCCCCTCAGGCTCAGTTGCGATAGCTATTCCGGCGGTTGTTCTCGGTCTGCCCGCGCTGGACACAGCTATCACAATCTTTCGTAGGTTCCTTCGCGGCGACGGAATCTTCAAGCCGGATCGCGGTCACCTTCATCATCGACTCCTCGACCACGGTCACTCGCCCCGGGAAGTCGCTGTAATCCTGTACGCGGCCTGTGCGGTGCTGTCGATGGCAGGTTTCATTCTCGCCAACCACGCCGATTTCGTCCTGCTCCTGCTCGCGATCTGTACAGCCGCCGCGCTCCTGGTTACGCGACCGCTGAAATTCTTCGAGTTCGAAGAGTTGGGGGAGGTACTGGGCCGTGCTGTTCGTCAACGAGAGGTGATCAGCCGGAGCGTCCGTTTCCGCGAAGCCAGCGCCCGCATCGAAGGGCTTGATGATCTCCACGACATTTTCGCGACGATTCAGAAAGCGTTCAGCGAGGACCGTGCGCTCCGCGCAGAAGTCAGGCTGCGGCGGGCCTTCCTGAACGACTGGACGAACGAGAAGCCGAGTGCGGGCCGCTCAAATGATGAGATGCCAGTTTGGACCTGGTCGCGAGACGACAACGTCGACGGGTCCTGCTGGGAGATCTGCATGCCGTTGCTCAGCCCCGATGAGCGTAGGATCGGATCGCTTGTGGTGTGGGAAGATGGGCTGGCGGATTTCAGCCTTTCACACCTCAAGGCAATTGGAACTCACCTCGGCGGGCAGTTACAACGGAAGCTTTACGTATTCGGCTGGCCGTTGAGTGGAACGTTAAACTCTGAAGGGCTTCCACTTCTCGAAAGGGTCATTCGACTCGACGCACCTGCGGACCTGCAGGGCGCGAGAGTCACGATTGGAACCTCGGCAGACTCTGGTCGAAGCCTGCTGCGGCGGTTCACACCCTCTGGACGGGCGCGTCGTACATAGGTCTGCCGCCGACTACGTTATCGAAATGCGTCTGCTGCTGGTATTGCGCGCCCCTGAAAACACGTATGACCCCTAAGCTAAAACTCCAGATACATCCCCAGGCACTTTGCGAAACGGATGACATTGGTGAAGGGACGCGGGTGTGGGCTTTCGCCCACGTGCTTCCTGGTGCAAAGGTCGGCCGAGATTGCAACCTGTGCGACGGAGTATTCGTTGAAGGTGGCGTTACTATCGGCGATCGGGTGACGGTCAAGAACGGTGTCGCGATCTACAGCGGGGTTTCGATCGCGGACGACGTGTTCATTGGCCCGCATTGCGCTTTTACCAACGACGTCTTTCCTCGCAGCAAGCGATATCCGGGGAAATTTGCAGAGACACGCATCGAACGCGGCGCGAGCGTCGGGGCGAATGCAACGATAGTCGCGGGCGCTACCCTGGGCGAATATTGCATGATCGGAGCGGGGTCCGTGGTGCGCCTCGACGTCGCGCCTTTTGCCCTCGTCGTGGGAAACCCGGCAAGACAGATCGGCTGGGTGGGCGTAGCGGGAGATAAACTGCAGTTCGAGCCTCTGTCCAACAAATGCGAAACCGCTGACGGGATGTATACTCTGCGCGATGGCGTTGTCACCTTCGCCCGCCGCTGATGCGCGCCTGACGTGAAAGGGATTATTCTCGCGGGCGGCTCGGGAAGCCGACTATTTCCTGTAACAAGGGTCGTGAGCAAACAGCTCCTGCCCGTCTACGACAAGCCGCTGATTTACTATCCGCTTACGACGTTGATGCTAGCGGGCATCCGAGACATCCTCATCATTGCCACAGCTCTTGATCTTCCTCGCTTTGAGGATTTGTTGGGAAACGGATCGCGGTGGGGGGCGAATTTCTCATATGCGTGCCAACCTTCCCCAAACGGTCTCGCTCAGGCGTTTGTGATCGGCAAAAGCTTCATAGACAGCGATAACGTGGCGTTGATTCTCGGCGACAATATTTTCTACGGCCAAGGGCTAGGAGCGCTCGTTCGTCGTGCCGCGAGCCTGAAGCGGGGTGCAACGATTCTCGGGTATCACGTGCTGGATCCCGAACGGTATGGGGTCGCCGAGTTGTCTCCCAATGGGGGGATCGTCAGCTTGGAAGAGAAACCCTCCCGTCCAAAGTCGAACTACGCGGTTACCGGCTTGTATTTTTACGACAACGACGTGGTGGAGATCTCGCGCCAAGTTTCTCCTTCGGCGCGAGGAGAATACGAGATAACCGACGTGAACATGGAATATCTCCGTCGCCGCAGCCTTACTATGGAGCTTCTCGGTCGGGGCATGGCCTGGCTGGACACGGGAACGCACGACTCCCTCCACGAAGCGGCAGCTTTCGTTCAGATGATCGAAAAGCGACAGGGGCTCAAGATTGCAGTTCCGGAGGAAATCGCGTGGCGGCAGAGGTGGATATCGGACGAAGAGCTCAACAAGCTCGCCGACGCCGCGGCCTCGAGCGGATACGGACGCTATTTACTAGAAATTCTGCGGCAGGGTCGTACTTGACGAAGGAAGGATGGCGGGTCATCGCAAGCCACTCGGTCACGGACTCAAGGGGGACGCTTTCGGTGCTGGAAGTCCCTTCGACTCTCCCATTTGTACCGCACCGCGTCTTCTACATATACCACGTTCCCGATGGTGCGAAGCGGGGGGCGCATGCGCACCGCACGCTGCATCAATGCGTGGTGTGCATGACGGGCTCGATGGACGTCACCCTGGATGATGGAAGGCGTCGTGAAACGTTTCGGATGGACGATCCCGCGATCTGTCTTTACGTTCCTCCTCTGACTTGGACCATTCAGGAGAAGTTCGCTCCGGGAACGACGTACTTCATTCTGGCGAGCGCGCCGTACGACGAGTCCGATTATCTTCGTATGTATGATGACTTCATCAGCGCCGCCGGGGCGTAAAGTAAGTTTTCTCGACCTTCGCCCCGCGTACGCCGAGCTACGCGACGAGATTGACGCGGCGATCGCGCGCGTAACAAGTAGCGGTTGGTATTTGCTGGGCGGCGAGCTCGAGGCTTTCGAACATGAGTTTTCCAGATATGTTGGGGCGGACCATTGCGTCGGAATGGGCAATGGCTTGGACGCGCTTACTCTCGTTCTTCGGGCCTGGGGAATCGGCCCGGGCGACGAAGTTATTGTCCCAAGTAACACCTACATCGCTACGTGGCTGGCCATCAGTGCGGTGGGTGCGCTTCCGGTTCCAGTAGAACCCGACCCGTTTACCTACGCCATAGACGCGGACTCGGTGGAGAGAGCGATAACTGGTGCAACGAGGGCGGTCGTTCCGGTCCACCTCTATGGGATGGCCACCGACGTCGAAGCGATTAGGGAGAGATGCTCGGTTCGTGGAATCCGCGTCCTCGAGGACGCCGCCCAAGCGCATGGCGCGTCGGTACGGGGGAAGCGCGCGGGGGCCCTCGCTGACGCCGCGGCATGGAGTTTCTATCCGACGAAGAATCTTGGCGCCTTCGGGGACGCGGGCGCTGTCACCACCAATGATTCAGGTCTTGCCGACTCACTTCGAGTGATGCGGAACTACGGGTCGCGAGTGAAGTATGTTAACGAAGTGAGGGGAGTCAACAGCCGGCTGGACGAAATCCAGGCGGCTGTTTTGCGCGTAAAGCTTCGCCATCTGGATGATTGGAACGCGCGCCGCGCGCGAGTCGCTTCTCTTTACGCCACGCTGCTCTCGAACACGTCGTTAACACTGCCGGTCACTCCCCCCGAGCGAAAGAGCGTCTGGCATATCTACCCTGTGCGACTCTCGGACAGAGAGATGGTACGTTCTGCACTCGCGGATGCGGGCGTCGAAACCCTGATTCATTACCCCATTCCGCCCCACAAACAGCAGGCCTACGCTGATCAACGGCTTTCCGGACGGGATTTTCCGATATCGGAAGCGATCCATCGGGAGGTCCTAAGCCTGCCCATCGGGCCACATCTCGCTGTCGCTGACGCGCGATATGCCGCTGAATCGCTGAAAGCTATTCTAAAGACAGAGTAGGCCGTGCGCAGGCTATGGGTTCAGATTCTGCACACCAGTGGCGCTCGTATCTACGCTTTGCTCGCGGGCCTGGTGGTCTTGTCGGTAACCGCGCGCTACCTGGGACCTCCGGGTAGAGGCGTTGTGGTCGCGGCGACCGGATGGGTAGCGCTGTTCGCAACTTTTGGAGGACTCAGCCTCGGGCAGGTCGCGGTTTATCGCGCCGTTGGCCGGCCACCCGCGGTGTGGCTTTCGGCGACCCTCGGTACGCTCCTTTCCTGTCTCGCTGCCGCCACAATTATCGGTTGGGTCATTGTCTTGACCGCTTACGTCCTGTCGGGCGGAGCGTTTTTCCATCACCTAACAGGCGTAGTTTTGACTTTGGCGTTTCTCACGTTGCCAACGCTCATTTGGGCGGAATACGCGACCTCGCTGTTAATGGCGCTCGATGTGCTGCGGATTGCGAACATCGCGCAGGTGCTGAGCAGCACAGTCAACGCGCTGATAGTGGTTGTGCTCCTCAGGATGACGACGCTTGGCGTCTACGCGCCACTGGTGGCAGCCGCGGCGGCTGCAGGGATCGCATCGGCGGTAACACTGGGATCAGTTCTGAAGCGATCGGGCCGGCCGTGCCTGGTTGCGGACAGTACCCGAGAGATGCTGACTGGAGGCATCAAGTTGCACGCAAATGCAGTCGGAACATTCTTCTTCACGCAGGCGAGTCTGCTGATCGTGAACCAGTATCGGGCGCCTTCCGAAACCGCATTTTATGCGCTTGCGCTGCAGCTCATTATGGTCGCGCAGATCGTTCCGAACGCGGTGGGAATGGTTGCGTACACTCTTGTAGGCCAACAGGGGCCCGATGCTGCCTGGCCCGTTCAGAGGCGCCTGCTCATGCAGGCGCTGGGAATCGCGGTCGCTGCGATCATCGCGGGATACCTTTTTGCGCCCGTTGCGATTCGACTGGTTGCCGGGAGGGATTTTCTTCCCGCGGTCGTTCCATTTCGCGTGATGCTTCCCTCGCTACTTGGAATGACCGTGTCGGCGGTCATGGCAAGTCAGTGGATTGGGCGGGGATTCTTCGGCCGCGCCGCTGTCATTACACTAGTGGCCGGATTTGTCAATGTTGCCGCCACTTACGTTCTCGTCCCGAGATTCGGCCTGCTTGGAGCATGTTGGGCAACCGTCGGGGTCTATGGTCTCACGGTTGTCGTGAATGGAATAATGGCGGTCTGGGTGCAGCGGCGAGCGATGTCTTTAGTAGCGACTGATAGCGCTCTGGCGGTTGAAGGGACGTGAAAATAGCATTCGTCCACGGCCACCTACTGTTAGGGGGAATTGAAACACTGATTCTCAAACTTGCGCGCGAGTTCGTCGCAACGGGACATTCGGTGACGGTTGTAGCGGGCCCCCGTGGGAATCCCCAACTTGAGACTAACCTGCGGCGCTATGCGAAGCTCGTTCGACTCCCTTCCAGCTTCATGAGGGGTTATTTGTCGGGTAGCCGGGCTGACCTTGCCGACGTGGACATAATCTTCGCGTGTGGCGCTCCCCAGCTTTTGCTTGCACAGGCACTCAAGCTGCGCCATGCCCCGCGCGCGGTGACAGTTGTGGGGGTCTATAGCCCGTGGGAGTTCACCCCGGGGATCGGAGCACGTCGGTTCGACTGGCAGCTCACCGATAGACTCTTCGCAGCTGTTCCCGACGAGAACGTTATTTTTGTGAACGAACCCTGCCGATCTGAGCATCGACTGACGCTCAGAAGATCTTTTGAGGCCTCACCCGTCATAGTCGTGCCGACAGATCGCCCGGCGCTCCCCGCAAATAGAATCGTCGATCGCGAGAAGATCGTTTCGATTGGCCGCATTGTACACTTCAAGCCGACACCATTTCACATGCTGGAAGTGATTGCCGAAATGAAAAAGTTGGGGCGGCGTTTTGTGTTTCACGTTTACGGCGTTGGCGTCGCGTTCGATGCGTTGAAAGAGGCGGTGGTGGAGAAAGGCTTGGAGGAGGTGGTAACCCTGCACGGCGCGATCGACTACGACGATATTCCCCGCGCCCTTGAAGACTGCTTTCTTTTCGTTGGCATGGCCACAGCGGCACTCGAGGCGGCCGCACTTGGGGTCCCCTCTCTGATGGGGTATGAGGCGCCGGACGAAAGGGTGACTCTTGGGTTCGTGCACGAAACTGTGGAGAACGCCATGGGTGAGCTGAGCTCAAAAGGGAAGCGTTATCCTCTGCTGGACAAGGTGAAGGAGCTCGACGCCATGAGTTCGGCCGCCTATGCCGAAACCGCTCGAAAGGGACAGGACCACGCAAGACAGTTTTCCAGCGAAGCCATCGCTGCGCAGTATATATCAGCGTTCGAGAACGCTCGGCGCTTCGACTTTCCAGTCGGCTTCTGGGAGTTTGTGCGCTCAATCGTGAGCGCCGTGAACTGGAAGATCAGGGGACTCCTCGGCGAGCATCACCCTGACACCGACCGTTACACCGGCAGGATAGGAGCGCAATCTGCGGTCGCAGCTAACGGTTGAACTTGTTGCCGCTGCCTTCGCAGCGGGAGTGTCCTGCGTGCTACTGCTCCGAGTCCTGTTGCCATGGAAAGGAGCCATCGCGGTTGGAACGCTGAAGGCCATTATCCCTTTCGCTTATTTCGCGTGGTACAGCACTGGACGGTGGAGCGTCATCGATGACGTCACCTACTATCGCGAGGGAAGGATACTGCTCGATGCCGGCTATAATCCGATAACAGTCCTCCTGAAGAGCGACGGATTCAACGCGCTCCTGTATATGAGTGACGGCTACCATTTTCTGTACGGGTGGTTCAACCTCTTCCTCGAATACTTGTTAGGCGCGAGCTATTTCGCCCCGGTCTTCGGCAACGTGGTGCTGACCTGCGTCTGCGGGATTTTGCTTTATGGCCTCGCGCGACAGATTGGAGCACAGGACGACTATGCGCGGGCCCTGGCTGTCTTTTTTGTACTTCAGTGGGAAATCCTCGCTTGGTCATCGTTCATCAACGTGAAGGACATCCTTGTCTTAACACTCACGCTTGGGCTACTGCGGTCTCTCATCGGCCTGCTTAGGGGATTCACGATTGGCCGGGTTGCAGGTGTGGCGGTCGCATCTTTCCTTCTTCTCTGGATCAGATTTTACGTTCCCCTGATAGCGGGTATTGCTTTCGCGTTGTACAGGCTCATTCAGAGCGACAGGGCCGCGAAAGTGCGGGGTGCCGTCATTGCGCTAATCTTTCTGTTCGTGATCATTGTCGCGGGCCGTTACCGGATTCAGGAGGCGCTGCTGCTGATTCACCCAGCCCCGGCGGACATTCTTTTCGGCTGGATCCGAACTCTCTTAAGCCCTCAACCATGGTCGGTGAATCGCGATTATGGGTTCCTCGCGGTCCCTTCGATCCTCCACCTCGCCACGCTTCCTCTCACAGCGTACGGCACCTACCATCTGGTACGCCGCGGAGGACCAGTTCGTCTCCTCTTCCTCTATGCGGCCTTACTTCTGATCCCGATCGCCGCATTTCCTGAACTTCAAGGCCCCAGGCATCGAATTCAGATTCTCTTCGTCCTGGTGTGGGCTCAGTTTCACGGCGCATATGCCGTTGCCCGGTCTGTCGCCTCCCGATCAGCGGTTGCGCGAACAGCGGCTCCGTGAACCAATCCTCTCTGCGTGTATGTCACGTGATAACGGGACTGGAGCTTGGGGGTGCCGAAAGCATGCTGCTCAAACTCTGCCGGACGATAGATCAGTCGAGAGTAGTCTCATCTGTCGTGTCGCTGCGTAGGGATGGCCTGCTGGCCGGCCCATTCCGCGATTCAGGTGTTGCTCTGAGCGAGATTGGTGTAAGCCCCGGCTCTTTCGGCATTGGTTCTATCCGTAAACTTCGAGAAAGCGTCTCGCGTATACGCCCCGACGTCGTCCACGGCTGGATGTACCATGGAAACCTGGCGGCACTTGTGGCGACCGCTGGTTTCCGGCGGGTTCCCGTGTGCTGGAACATTCGACAGACGATTTACGACATCGCGCGGGAGAAGCCGGGCACCCGAGCGGTGATAAGGGCTAATAGGCTTGTCTCGACATTCCCAACGCGGATCGTTTACAACTCATCTCTGAGCGCGGCACAACACGCAGCACTGGGGTTTTCAAAGCGCAAGAGCGTGGTGCTACCGAACGGCTTTGACGCGAATCAATTCGCACCTTCGCTCGAAGCAAAGGCGTCTATTCGAAGGGAACTAGAGCTTTCCCCGGATTCTCTCCTCATTGGGCTGATCGCAAGGGCACACCCGATGAAGGACCACGCGCTCTTCTTCAAGGCAGCGCGAATCATCTCCCAGCAGGTGCCCAGCGCTCACTTCCTCTTAGCGGGGGATGAAGCGACTCAAGATAGGCTGGGGCGTCTGGAGATCGAGGCGAATTTGGCGGGGCGCGTGTCTTTTCTCGGACCTCGGTCCGATATTGCTAGGATCACTGCTGCGCTCGATGTTGCGTGTCTCACGTCAGCGTGGGGTGAAGGATTCCCGAACGTTATGGCCGAAGCCATGGCTTGCGAAGTCGCTTGCGTCGCTACGGATGTTGGGGATGTAAGGCACGTCCTAGGTGATGGAGGGATCGTGGTCGAGCCGGGCAATGCGAAATCCTTTGCGACCGCGTGTGTGTCGCTGCTTAGCGCTCCCCGAAGGAGGGTGCAATTGGGCGAGGCTGGAAGGCGAAGGGTGTTGGATTGCTTTTCCATTGCCGCTGTGGCCGACGCGTACTCTCAACTCTACGAGAGTGTGGCGTTGCACCGACAAGGCTGACATACTTCAATCTCATGGCTAAATCGTCGGACGTTTTCCGAATTCAGCCAGATGCATCGGATGACAGTGCGCAGGTTGCGGCGAGTTTTGGTGCCGTGTGGACCCTGGCTCGTCGGCACCGACTGCTTCTGCTGGCCGTTCCAATGGCCGCACTCATTGGCGCCGTTATGTATGGCGTACTCAGGCATCGCAGCTATACCTCGACAGCAGCCTTCATAGGCACTTCGTCGGACGCAACTCGCGCTGGCTTATCGGGTATAGCCGCGCAATTCGGTGTCCGTGTTCCAACAGGCGATGCAACTCAATCCCCCCAGTTCTATGCGGACCTGATTCGATCCCACCAAGTACTGGACGCTGTTGCTGCGACGCCTTTCCATTATCGGAGCGGTGGAACAGATCGGCAGGTGAGGCTCGATGACGTCTTCGAGGCCAGCGGAAAGACACCGGCACTGCGGCGGGAAAATACGATCGCAGCGCTCGATCGAAACATTACCGTCGGCATTGGCCGGGAGACAGGCGTGGTTCGAATTTCCGTGTCGACACCCGATCCCGCGCTTTCCGTTGTAGTGGCCGAGCGGCTTTTGGAACTCATAAATACTTTCAACCTCGAGTCGAGGCAGTCGCGCGCTTCAGCGGAGAGAAAATTTACTCAGGCGAGAATGCAGGAAGTTGAAAGCGAGCTCCGCGCCAGTGAGGCCCGACTCGAGGCGTTCCGACGTGAAAATCGCCAGTACCTGAATTCTCCAGACCTCATCGGCCAGAACGAACGGTTGCAGCGGGACGTGTCGATGCGTCAACAGATTTTTACGTCCTTGGTGCAGGCTTACGAGCAAGCACGGATCGACGAAGTTCGCGATACGCCGGTGATCACTGTTATCGAAGCACCGTACCTGCCGGCGCGCCCCGACCAGCGCGGTCTGATAAGGCTCGCTTTGATGGGTTTTGTGCTCGGCTTGATCTTCGGTGCAGGATTCGCCGCCGTCTTGGAGGTGTGGACCAGTCGTCGTCGTCCGGTCCCTTTGGCAGCCTGAGCGAGCAGCGTTAACAGGGAACTGGGCTCAGGCTGATGTTGCCCGCGACACCCTGGTAAAAACGTACTCGTTGCATCCATGACGGCCGGCGCATGTGAACAACTGCTGCAGGACAAAGCCTCGACTGTGGTAGAAATCAAACACCTGTTCGGGTTTTGCGACCTCGAATGGGTACCCCCCGACCCAATCTACGAGGTCGTACCATAGCGTCATGCCGCGGCGCCGGCTCGTGTCGGCGTCGTGCCTGTCCCCGCGTTTCAATCTAAGTACTCGGCCAACGCCGTGTCGCGCATAGAAGTAGGCTCCCACCCCGAATACGAGCACAAGCTTCAGTGGCTGAGGCGCTACATTGTACGCTTTTTTCACTACCAGCCAGCAGCTGCTCGCCAAGCCCTGATCATTGTAGATCGCGATGAAGAGGGAGCCGCCATCCGCGACCAGCGGTGCAATATTCTCCAAGGCGATCCACATTTTCCCCGTGTGGTGCAGCACTCCCCACGAATAAACGACATCGAAAGTCCCGAGGCGATTCACATAAGCGGCGTCGAGAACTGATCCTTCTTCGACTTTCCAGGAAAGGTCGTCTGCAAAGTAGCGGCGTCGAAGCTCGCGAGTACAGGCAACGGACGCTGGGTCGTAGTCGAAAGACGTTACTACGGCGCCGAGCCTCCGTGCCGCGAGCGAGAAGAGTCCGCTGCCGCTGCCGATGTCAATGAACGTACGACCTATGAGGTTTTCAACGCCCAGTCGGCGCTTAAGAGAATCCTCCGCTTCCGCGATGCGTGAATTATCTAACACCCGCAGAAACTCGCTCCAGTTTTTCCCAAACTCGAAGCGTCGGCTACTGGCGATCTCAAACGCGTGAGAACTCATGTGCTCCGATGTCCGTGAATCAATGCAAGGCCGAAATGTAAGCCGACGCGAAAGCCTCTGGAACTGTGTTGGCGATGTGTTAGGATTACTCCGGCGTCCGCAGAAGCTTGGGCGGTGCGCTGACACGCGACTTTCGAACCTCTCTACCCACCCAACATCCGACGCATTCTCTTTCTTGCCCATTCCCTCGGTTACGGGGGTGCAGAGCGCCAGCTGGTCTTGCTCGCCCCCCAACTCGCTCGCCGGGGATTCGACGTCAAGGTAGCTGTGATGCATCGAGGAGGCCATCTGGAGCGCTCCCTTCAAGATGCGGGGATCCCGATTATTGCATTGCGGAAGGGTAGGCGCTCGGCTTTTGCGGGGTTCGCGATGAGGTTCGCGAGTCTGATCCGCCGTGAACGCCCGGATATTCTGCACTCATATCTGGTACTGCCTAACCTGATAGCGGCCGCAGCTCACCCGTTCAGCAAGAAGACGAAGATTGTTTGGGGTGTACGCGCCTCCGATATGGATTGGAAAGCATACGACTGGCTTGCCAGACTCGTTTTTCGCCTGAGCAAACCCTTGTCCCACGTTGCCGATTTAATCGTAGTTAACTCGCAAGCCGGGTACCGATATCATGTCGCCCAGGGATATCCCGCGTCGCGTATGGTCGTGATCGCGAACGCCATCGAAGTAGAAGTCTTTCGATCGATGCCCGAGGCTCGGCGAGCGGTAAGAGCGCAATGGGGGGCTTCCCAACATGAAAAGCTGGTGGGCATCGTTGGACGGCTTGACCCGATGAAGGATCATCGGACCTTCCTGCGGGCCGCAGCCGCCCTTCGAAACGAGGCGCGTTTTGTCATCGTGGGAACAGGGGCGACCGGATATACCTCCTATATAAAGGATCTCGCAGACAGGCTTGGTCTCGCTCCCCGCGTTGTCTGGGCCGGCGCGCGGGACGACACTGCGGCGGTGTTCAATGCATTCGACGTTGCAGTTTGTTCTTCCTCATGGGGCGAAGGTTTTCCAAACGTGATTGGGGAAGCGATGGCCAGTGGCGTCCCCTGTGTCGCAACCGACGTCGGCGATAGTCGACTGGTACTTGGTGACTCGCATTACATTGTTGAGCGCGGGGATTACGTCACGCTGGCGGCTCGAATTGACGAGCTCCTGGAACTCAGCTCCGTCGAACGAGATAACTTGACGAGCGACGCGAGACAGAGAATTGCTGACCAATTCTCTGTCAAGATGCTCGCCGATGCGACCGCCCGGGCACTCGGGACACTCTGGTCTGGAGACTAACCGCTGATGTGCGGCTTTACTGGCTTCTGGGAAACCGGGCTCAATGGTGAGGATCCGGAGCGGATCCTTCACCGGATGAACGTTCCGATCTGCCACCGAGGACCTGATGATGAAGGCTACTGGTTCGATTCCAGACACGGCATTGGATTCGCACATCGGCGCCTCGCCATTATCGACCTGACTGCGGAGGGACATCAGCCCAAGGCTTCCGAGTCCGGCCGATTCGTGATCGCCTACAATGGCGAGATATACAATTTTCCTCACCTGCGAGATGAACTGCGATCGCTTGGCCACAGCTTTCGCGGAACTTCAGACACCGAAGTAGCCCTCGCAGCATTCGAAGAGTGGGGAATCGCGGATGCAACGAACAGGTTCGCCGGAATGTTCGCGTTTGCTGCCTGGGACTCGCGGAGTGCGCGGCTATCCCTTGTGCGGGACCGAATGGGCGAAAAGCCGGTTTATTATGGATGGTTTGGCACCACCCTGCTGTTCGGCTCGGAGCTCAAAGCGCTGAGGGCGCACCCCGCGTGGCGAGGAACCGTGGATCGGACTGCCCTAGCGGGATTCATGCGTTACTCATATGTCCCGGGTCCCGATTCGATTTACACGGGAATAAAAAAACTTCCGCCTGGCTCAATCATGTCATGGTCAGCGCGCGACGGTGCGGTCACGGGATCAATGCATCAATATTGGTCGGCGAAGGCTGCGGCAGAGCGTGGCCTGGCCGCGCCTTTTCAAGGTGCCGCGACCGAGCTAACAAGCAGGTTCGACTCACTCCTCCGCGACGTCATTTCCGCAGAAATGGTTTCCGATGTTCCACTAGGCGCTTTTCTCTCCGGCGGCATCGATTCCTCGACAGTTGTTGCGATAATGCAGGCAACGCACGCCCGTCCGGTTCGTACTTTCACGATCGGCTTTCACGAGTCAGGCTACAACGAAGCGGAACACGCGAGAGCGGTGGCGGCTCACCTTGGTACTGAGCACACCGAGCTGTACGTAACTGCCGGAGAGGCGCAGGAAGTCATCCCACGGCTTCCGCAGTTGTTCGACGAACCTTTCGCGGACCCGTCGCAGATTCCGACCTTTCTGGTAGCCGCGCTCGCGAGGCGACACGTTACGGTGAGCTTGTCGGGAGACGGGGGCGACGAACTGTTCGGCGGATACAACCGGTACGCCATTGGGAGGTCCCTGTGGTCACGCATGAAACCCGTTCCACGTTTCCTGAGAAGAGGAGTGGCTTCGGCGGTGCAAGCAGTGACGCCGGCGACATGGGATAGAATCGGAGAAGCCGCGCGGCATGCGCTCCCGCGCCGTTGGCAGGCGGTTCCTTCAGGAGACAAGCTTCATAAGTTCGCGCACATACTTGCCGTAGATGAACCGGAAGCCATCTACCGAAGCCTTGTGGGCCACTGGCAGAACGCAGATCGGGTCGTGCTGGGCGTGCCAAGATCGAGCGAGAATGTGGATGGTCTGCTGACGTTGGGCGGGGGCGATTTCGTCTCACGAATGATGTACTCTGATACCATCTCCTACCTTCCGGACGACATCTTGGTCAAGGTGGATCGCGCAACCATGGGCGTCAGTCTCGAATCCCGTGCTCCGTTTCTCGACCACCGCGTTTTTGAATTTGCGTGGCACGTGCCGATGGAATTCAAACTGCGCGATGGCGTAGGGAAATGGTTGTTGCGGCAGGTCCTCTACAAGTACGTCCCCCGATCGCTTGTGGAGAGGCCGAAAATGGGGTTCGGGGTTCCTATCGATACTTGGCTGCGCGGACCGCTCCGAGACTGGGGCGAGTCGCTGCTCTCACCCGACCGATTGGCAAGGGAAGGCTTTTTCGATGTTGCCGCAATCCGCGCCAAATGGGACCAGCATCAGAGTGGAATTCGGAACTGGCAATACCTGCTTTGGGATGCGCTAATGTTTCAGGCCTGGAATGAAACCGCATAACGCCAAACGGCGTTCCCGAAAAATCCTGTTCGTTCTCAACGATCCGCGATATTTCGTTACGCACCGTCTCGCGCTAGCGCACGGAGTGCGAAGCGGTGGGTATGACGTTCACGTGGCCGTTCCGGAGGAGGGGGACACACCGTCCGTCATTAAAGACGCCGGATTTCCCGTGCACTTCATTCCTCTCGATCGCCAAGGGGTGAGTCCGGCAAAGGATTTTCGATCCCTCGTCAGCCTGATCGTGCTATACCATCGACTGGAGCCATCGCTCGTCCACCACGTGACGGTGAAGCCAGTCCTTTACGGATCGATCGCGGCGCGCATGAGCCGCGTGCCGGCAGTGGTGAATGCCGTGGCGGGGCTCGGCACTCTCTTCGCTGGCAATGGTTTTTCATCCGCTGTCCGTTCAGCAGTTACGCGCGCGGCGTATCGACGCGCTGTCCGGCATCGGAACGCCAGAACGATCTTTCAGAATTGCGAGGACAGAGATGCCTTTGTGAGAGCCGGCATCGTTGCCGAGGGGACCAGCCTGATAATTCCAGGTTCAGGGGTCGATCTTAGCGCTTTTTACCCCGAACGTGTTCCGGACGGTCCGCCTATTGTGGTGCTCGCCGCGAGGCTGCTCAAACAAAAGGGTGTGCGTGAGTTTGTGGCCGCCGCCCGGCAGATCAAGGAGGAGTCCATTCCAGCGAGATTTGCCCTCGTGGGCGATGGCGCGGGCAATCGAGACGCGATCTCCGAGAGTGACCTGCGAGCGTGGCGGGATGAGGGGGTTGTTGAGATGTGGGGGTGGCAGGACGACATGCCGGCCGTGATGGCGCGAGCATCAATCGTCTGTCTGCCTTCCTACTATCGGGAGGGACTCCCGAAAGGCTTGATTGATGCGTGCGCCGGTGGACGGCCTATAGTCACCACCGACACGCCGGGTTGCCGCGACGTCGTCACGCATGGCGACAATGGGCTTCTCATCCCACCCCGCGATGTTCCCGCTCTCACTCAGGCTCTGCGGGAGCTGTTGACTGACCGTTTCCGCAGAATGGCGATGGGAACGAGGGCGCGCGAGGTGGCCGAAGCCCGCTTTGACATTGCCCATGTAGTTCGGGCAACGATTGCGACGTACGAAAAGCTGGGAGTTCCAGCGTGAGCCTCGCATCCCATATCCCCTGGCAAGTGAAAATTGCCACCAAGATTTTGTTGTCGCGTTTGCCACTGCCCTATTCCTTCTGGTCTCGTGTGAACCTCTTCAAGCATGGCGGAATGCAGGACGTCGGTTACGCGAGCCAGGTATTCGCCACCCATTTTAAAAGAAGTGGCCTTGAAGGAAAAAACGCGAACGGCTTCGTATGTCTGGAGCTTGGCCCGGGCGACTCGTTGCTAACCGCGATTCTCGCGCGAGCTCGCGGGGCGGTAAAGACATACATCGTTGATACTGGGCCGTTCGCCGTTCGCGACGTCGGTTTCTATCGCGATTCTGCGGCGTGCATTCTCGATGGAACGAATATAGGAATCAGTCCGGCACTGTGGAAATCGGTGGAGGACATGCTCGAAGATTGCAACGCGACCTATTTGACAGCAGGACTCGCGTCCCTTCGTCTCGTTCCCGATGGGACTGTGGATTGGAGCTGGTCACAGGCGGTGCTCGAGCATGTGCGGAGAGCGCACTTCATCCCAACCCTGCGGGAACTGCGAAGAGTCGCAAACGTTGGAGGACGGTCCACGCATCGAATAGATCTTCAGGACCACTTAGGGGGACGGTTGAACAGTCTGCGCTTCAGCCATGCTAGGTGGGAGGGTAAGCTGTTTTCGGAGTCGGGTTTCTACACTAATCGATTGAGGTGCAGCGAAATTATCGCTGCCGTAAAGACTGCCGGGTTTAGGGTTGTTTGCGCCGAGCCCGATCTGTGGGAATCGGTGCCTACGCCGCGCTTGCAAATGAATGCCGCGTTTCGTGATTTGTCGGATACTGATCTCAGAACGCGCTGGGTAGACCTTACTCTCGCCGCCGATTAGTGTGAGGCGAATGCAGACGCGCCGTTGCCCCCTCCTTTGCATTGTCCCTACCGCTTTTTGCGTTTGGGCGATAAGCGCCTCACCGGCTCGTGCCCAAGAACTGCCTTCTCATTCGGCCAGCCCGTTCGTTGATACTTTGAATACTCTCATGGCGTCACAGCTGAGAGGCACGCGGAATCGTCTGTTGCGCCGGCCTGACTCCACGGCACCGGGTTCCGCATTCCAGCCAATCCGGCCGGATCCAACACACGCGGCGGACCCCACTTCCCTAACGCTCGTGACCAGCGAGACAGTCGATCAGCTGCGAGCGGGTCAACTCAGGACAGGGGTCGAGCCTGGGCAATCTCTGTTATTAAGATCGGCATCTTCCCTTACTTCTGGAACGTCGACGACAGGTGCCTGGCGCGGAGCCGCACTCGTTCCCCAATTCCTTCTGGTAATGAATTCGGCGATGCCCTTCTCTCAGAATTATGGTTCGCTCTGGGCGGGAAGGGGATTGAGCACACGCACGCTTCTCGGATTCAAGCTCGAAAGCGTGCGTGCACGCTTCATTTTCGCACCCGAGCTGATTCTTTCCACGAACAGCGACTGGTTGCTCCGCCACGACTTTTACGCTCCCGACGTTCCGCCAGACCGCAGTCAATTCGACCTTCCTTACTACGTCGGAGCGTTCACCATCGATCAGCCGATGCGCTTTGGAAACAAGCCAATCGGCAGGCTCGATCTCGGCGAAACAACCGCGCTCGTTGCGGTTCGCAGTATGGATTTCGGCTTCTCGAACGAGAATGAGTGGTGGGGGCCGGGCATCCGTAGTGCGATCGTGCTGAGCAATAACGCGCCGGGCTTTCCTCATCTTTTCCTTCGTACGGGTCACCCGATTGATACACGCCTTGGGTTGGTCGACATGCGGTGGCTTGTCGGGGGTCTCACCGAATCCGCCTATTTCGATACCCTATCGGCCAACAACGTGAGATCGATCGCATCTATCGCTGGAACGCTCCAGACTCGATGGGATCGGAACCTTAGTTTCGGATTCGCCCGGTCCGTTTACGCGACCACGACAGGTTGGGGGCAGGTACCGTGGCGGTGGTTCGACGTGTTCGGTCGCACTAGTGGCACTGCGCTCAGCAAAGTCCGAAAAGATCAGCTTTTCACCTTTTTCGCACGATGGGTTTTTCCGGCTGACGGCGTCGAGGTGTACACCGAATGGGGACGGCTGCGACTCCAGCCAAACCTGCGTGATTTCTTGATTGCACCGAACCATACGCAGGGGTACACGGTGGGTGCACAATGGCGCGGCGGCCCGTGGCGCGACGGCGACTTCCGCCTGCAAACCGAAATCACGCAGCTCGAGCAGAGCGCGACTTTTCGCGACGGCCCTCTGCCATCCTGGTACACGAGCACTCGCGTGATCCAAGGCTATACGAACCGCGGCGAAATGCTGGGTGCCTCAATAGGTCCTGGTGCCTCGAGCCAGTGGTTCGCTCTGGACTACCTCAAGTCAGGGTGGCGACTGGGCACTTTTGCGGGGCGAATTAGGTGGAACGAGGATGTCCACGACAACTTTGGATTCCCCTCTTACGCCTCCTACTGCAACCAGGACGTCAGCATCTATGGCGGCCTTCGTGGTGCGAAATTGGGTCGTTTCGGTCGCGTAACCGCTGATCTGACGATCCAGGACAGATTGAACGCGTTTTTCCAGAATGCGGGCGGCTGTCCGAACGATCGCAAACTAGACATCCACAACAACACCCTGTCGATTACCTTTTCCCCGGGGGGCTAAAACCCGGCTACCACGGGTGCAATTGCGTGGTCAATTGAAGGTTAAGGTTGGGGACGTCCTTCGCGAAGTTCCGGTTGTAATCCTGCATCGCCTCGATCTTTGCGCCGAAATCCACGCGACGTCCAAGCCGCACTCGCTCTAGGCCCGCTGCGATGATAACATCGGAGCCACGAGGATCGACGACTCGCGTCACCTGATATTCGCCTCGCTGACCTCGCACGATTCGGTGTAGAGCGGCGGTCGTGCGACTGTTTGGCGAGTAGCGGCTCCAAGCGATGGTAGAGGCGGCGCCCCATCCCGCTCCGGCGCTCACACCGAGTAACTGGCCGCGGTTGGTGTGCCCCTGCGGCAGCGGACCTTGATTGTAAATTCCAGCCTCGTAACGATCGCGAGCAAGCCCCGGCTCCTGGTAATTGACCAGCTCGCCCCTCAGTACGTCGAATCGCGCGGGCGATTGTCCAAGTACTTTCTGGAAACCGAGCATGTATTCTCGCTCGTGGTCAATGTTCATGATCAAATCGCGGGGAGCATAGAATTGATCCCCGAAGCCTCTTTCTCCAAAAACTTCAAGGCCGGAGTGTGGAAAGGCCCAGCGAAAAAACGCTGATGCATCCTGATGGTCGAACCCGGGGATATAGCCACCGGCCAAGTGGTTCTTTTGAAAGAAGACTCGTACCACCTTTGTCCAGAAAGCTCTGTTTGGCTGGCCGAGCGCGTTTGGAACATGGAAGAAGCGGCCGATTCCGACCTCAAGTCCGGGCATGCCACGGGGCAGTAGCACAAGTTCGCCCGAAGTCGCCCACCGGATGGTTCCGTCGCTGATCACCCTTCCGGCAGAGGTGTCGAACACGAAGTGCGTAGAGCCTGTGACGGGCGAATAATCCGATTGGTAGAGCTTCCCCCACATCAGCCGCGCGTGGATGCGTCCGATCCAGATATTTAGAGGCTCTCCCGTTCCCAGCAGGAGATGCGGAAAACCAGGAGCGTTCGTGCCGAGGATGTAGGGATATTCCGTCGCCGGCCCGATCCATTCGTTAGCCGTAGAGACACCGAACATCAGTAAGCGGGAATCAAAACGAATTGAGGAATTGCCAGGGTCGACGCGCGAATACGGGCTGTTGCCGAAACGCTGGGGGAGGTCCACTGTGGTCGGGTGAGCGCCATCGTTGAAGGCTTGTGGCCCCGACAATCCATTTGGAAGCAGGTCGAACGCAGTGTTATTAGCGCGGAATGCAACCGGATCGATCGCCAGCGAAATCGGACCGACCGCAACGGCGAAGCCTCCGCTCACGACGCTTGTCAGTCCTCGACCGGCCCAAACCGCGCCATCGTTCGCCCCGTAGGGATACGAGGTGTTGAACGTCGCGCCAAGACGGAGCGGGCCCACGGTCACGGGCACCTTATTGAACTGATCGCGCAACTTCCACGGACCAGTCGAGTCCGCTGTTACCAGTTGAGTGATCTCGCGCCGCGAGAATCCCCGAACGGACCACGGATAAAGCGGAACCTTGCCCGCAATCTGCATCACACGTAGATAGTCTTCCATCTCGCTGCCCGTGGAGAAATCGAGCATGGTGACGCGGGACTGCTGTGCGAAGATCTGTTGATTGAACGCGAGTGAAATGCAGATCACCGCGGCAGCATAAGCGCGGTGTACTCGACAAAGCTCATTAAGTGGCATCGGAAGCAAGATCACCGAAGCGCGCACGGCGTCAAGGTGGGCAAGCGCTGAATTCGTCGGTTGACACCCCACTTATCAGGTCTATAATCCGTAATGGCACGGCCCGCAGCGGAGAGCCCCAGGTTCGCGGCGTCCGCTCCCGCATCGCAACGAGTTGCACGAAACAGCGTGCTTTACTTCTTCTCGCTCGCGGTTGCCGCGATTGCGGCGGTCTTTCTCGTTCCCGTCACTGTGCGCGCGCTCGGTCCCGCCCGCTTCGGGCTGCTCGCCCTCGCGTGGGCCGTGGCCGAAGGATCTGGAATGTTCGACTTCGGACTCGGCCGCGCCACGGTCCGCTTTGTCGCCGATGGTACCGTTCGGGGAGCCGAGCGGGTGAAGGAAATAGTTCTGGCCTCCGTGTTTTCACAGACGACGACCGGAATTCTGGCTGGCCTTCTCCTCTTTTCTCTCGCACCTATTCTCGTTAGCAGCGTATTCACGATCTCTCCGGCGATTGTTCCAGAAGCAGTCGCCATGTTCCGGGCGCTCGCGTTCCAACTGCCGGTCATTCTTTGCATCGCGTCCCTCCGCGCGGCGCTCGAAGGGGCGCAGCGATTCGACCTGAGCACTGCGCTCCGCATCCCAAGCAGTCTAGCTTCCGTCGCCGTCCCGGCTACCGCCGCATCCGTCGGCGCCTCTCTACCGACCATCATGTGGTTATTGTTCGCTGTGAGAGTGAGCCTCGCCGTGCTCAACGCCGAGGCAGTACGACGCACGCTGCTGCAAGGGAGGTGGAGACTGCCGTCAGGGTTCAAAACCCTCCGTGAGATGCTCGGCTACTCTGGATGGGTTGCGCTTTCGACCGCACTCGGCCCCGCGCTCGCGAGCTTCGATCGCTTCGTCGTTGGCTCCGTCGTTGGCGTGACCGGGCTCGGCTACTACACGGGCGCGGCGGAGGCGGCGAACAGATTCCTGCTCATTCCCGCTACGGCATTCAGCGCGATCCTCCCTGCACTCTCTGCCGCTGACGCTCGCGAAGGACGTGATCGCCTGCTCATCGTCACACGTGCTGCTCGAAGACAGCTAGAGGCGGTGCTATTTCCGCTTAGTCTGGCACTGTTCGTGTTCGCGCCAGCTATCCTCGGGGTGTGGCTCGGCCCGCCCTTCGCGCAAACGGCGGGACGCGCCCTCAGAATTCTCTCGGTCGGAGTCTTTCTCACGGGCTTGGCGCACCTTCCAATGGCGCTTCTCTACGGATCGGCCCGTCCCGACCTTCCGGCCAAGATCAATCTCTTTCAGGTGGCGATTCACATCCCGCTGACGATTCTGCTCGTTAGGAGCTGGGGAATAAGCGGAGCAGCCACGGCATGGACCATCCGGTGTTCGGGGGATCTCGTCCTCTATAGTTGGGCGAGCAGACGAGCGGTCGGCCGAGCTCCCCCGGATGCAATTGAGACCGTCAGGGCGCGAAGGCTGTGGTTCCCGGGACTGGCGCTCACGGCGATTTTCATTCTCGCGTTCTGGCTAGGCGACAGTTCTCCGACAGGGGCGCTGCTGCTGGTGACACTCGGACTGCTTCAATACGGCTGGATCGCGTGGCGGCGGGTGTTGACTCCCAACGAGCGTCGGGCGTGGGCGCGTACGCTGTTTCCCGCCCGATTCAGCTCGGCCTAGATTGCTGCATGCCGCTCAACCGGTTCCCCACGTTCCGAACGAGACTGTCACTTGGGGCCCTCAAAATCTTCGCGCGTCTCGCGTATCAAAACCAAGGGCGCCGCTTCACGGGATACGGACAAAATGAGAGCGTATCCCGCATCCTGGTTCTCGAGTTATGGAACATCGGCGACGTGATTCTGGCGATGCCCTTTCTGGCACAGCTCCGGTGTTTGTTCCCGCGCGCGCAGATAACGCTGGTCTCAAGACCGTTCGCGGTTGATCTTCTCGCCGGGACCGGGCTTGTTGACACATTCATCCCCGCCGAACTCACCTGGACACCAATCGACCGGACACTCTTGCCAACGAAAGCTATAAGCCTCTGGCGGGTGTCTCGAAAACTTCGCGCTCAAAGGTTCGACCTCGGGTTTTCCGCTCGCCGGCACCTCCGCGAGCATATCCTGCTCGCTCTCTCGGGTGCCAGGAGGAGATTGGGACTCTCGCTGGGTAGCGGCGCCGGGGCGCTCACCGACGCCTTTGAGGTCGGAAATGCTCAGCGCCACAGGGTCGAAGAGTGGATGCGGCTCCTCGCGCCATTCGGTAGCGCTTCTTCAGTGCTTGCCCCGCGGCTTCACGTCGAGGAACAAGAGCGCTTGTGGGCCAAGGGCTATCTAACGTCAAAGGGGGTTACAAGGGATGAGCTTCTGATCGGCATTCATCCAGGCGCGAGTCTGGCCGAGAAGCGGTGGCCGCTCGGGCAGTTCCGTGAGGTCGCGCTCGCAACGGCGTCAGAGCCCCGCGTCCGCGTGCTCGCCTTTGCGGACCCGTCGGGGTATGGCGCCGAGCTATTCGCAATTCCAAGAGTCGTTGGCGCTCACGTGGGTCTCAGAGGGCTCATCGCTCTGATCGAGCGGTGCGATCTGCTCGTCTGCAACGATAGCGGACCGATGCACATTGCCGGCGCGCTCGGTGTGCCGACTGTTGCGATGTTCGGCTCCGGCATTGAGGAGTGGTTCGCGCCCGTCGGGGAAGGGCATGAGATGCTCCACCCCCATCCTAACGCTCGGCTCCCGGTATTGCTCTCGCCTGAGGAAGGAGTCCGTTCGCCGATCGGAATCAGGAGCTCACAAGTGCTGGATGCGGTGGACAGGGCAGTGCAGCGCTTTCGTGCCCGAGGTAGATTCTCACGCGCCTGACGAGATACACTCACGCCCCTCCGTTCTGGGCTTTAAACTTGCTACCTGCTGGGCGCGATGACGATGGCTAACTCATGAATCCACCCTCGGCGAGACCCCAATTGTCCGAGACTCCGGTGCTGGTGCACCCGGCGCTGCATCGCCGTTCCGTCCTTCGGAAGCGGCGACCGCGCGCTGTAAGGCGTCATACCGGTCGCGTCGCGACGCGGTTCACGGTGCTCCTAGCTGGCGACGTCGTGGCAATCCTGCTCGCCCGCGCAGTTGCGCTATGGCTGATGACTCAGAGCCCGTTCGGGGCCGTTGCCCTCCCGGGCACTCCAATGATCAACGGAGGAACCCGGTTCGCCTTCCTCGCGCTGCTCACTCTGATCGCCGTCTTTGCGGCCGGAGGGCATAGCCGACATCGCGCCCTCAATCAGCCGATCCGCCTCTTCGCCGCGGTTACCGGCGCCGTGTTGCTCACCTGGGCTGGTGGTATCGCGCGAGGATTCCTGTCCGACCTCCTGCTGCCGATGGTCGCGAATGCGAGTGTGCTTTGGCTTTCGTTGCTGATCGTACGCCAGGTATCGGAGTGGTTTCTTCGCCACGTGTGGCCGGGACAGCGGGGAGCCGGCGCCTCAATTATTATTGGAGCTCCGATCGCGGCGAGACGTTTCGAGCAGGCGATCGCAGCGCCCGGTGGTGACTATCGCGTGGTAGGCTACGTCGCGACGGATCGCGCCGACACCGACGACTTTCTTGGAACGGTCGAGAGGCTTCCCGAGCTGATCGACGAGCACGACGTCGAGGCGGTTGTCGTCTGCGCCGATCTTCCGCTGACCAGGATCAGCGCCGTGATCGAGGAATGTCTGCACGCGGGCTGTCAGATTCTGTATCCGGCGCGGGCGGTTCGCGTGTATGGCGTGCGCCCTACGCTCGTATGGCATCACGACCAGCCATTTTTCGAGCTCGGCAGCCCGGTGCTCAAGGCCCGTGCTCTCATCTCAAAAAGAGTTGTCGATGTTTGCGTAAGCGCCATTTTTCTGGTGCTGCTGGCTCCGGTTCTGTTAATCATCGCCATCGCCGTCAAGCTAGACTCACCGGGCTCGCCATTCTTCTTTCAGGAACGAGCCGGACTCGGCGGCCGCCGATTCCGCATGATCAAGTTCCGCACGATGCGGAATGGAGCGGATGCGGAAAAGCAGGAGCTTTCGCACCTTAACCACTCCGGCGACACGCGACTCTTCAAGATTCGCGATGATCCGCGCGTAACCGCTCTGGGACGTTTCCTAAGGCGCTGGAGCCTCGACGAGCTGCCCCAGCTCGCCAACGTTCTGATCGGCGAGATGTCGCTCGTAGGCCCCCGCCCATTCTTCGAGTCCGATTTCGAGGAGTATGAGGACCACCACTTCCGCCGTCTCGATGCAAAGCCTGGAATAACGGGGCTTTGGCAGGTAAGCGGGCGAAGCGAAGTGCTCGACTTCGAAGACGTGATCTACCTCGACCGGCAGTATATCGAACAGTGGTCGTTCTGGCTCGACGTCAGCATCCTCTTCCGCACGATTCCGGCGGTCCTGAGGCGCACCGGCGCCTTCTAGACCCACCGCGCCAACATGGCCCAGACCCGGACCATCACGCCGAAAAAGCTCGCGGCTTTGGGAGCGCTCGATATCGTTTCGCGCGCGCTTCACGGATTGTGGCGGCCGCCGCTCCCGCGCTCAGTGGAGCCGAGGTCATTCCTTGTGGTCGAGCCGTGGGGAATTGGCGACGTTGTTCTCTCAACCGCGCTACTTTGTGCTCTGAGAGCGAACTTCCCGAGCGCGCGGATCGCCCTGCTCGCCAAATCGCACGCCAGGGATTTGCTCGCCAACAGTGGTCTCGTCGATGAAGTGATTCCGTTCGACTTTCCCTGGACAGCCTTCAGTGGAAAGTTTTCTCCAAGCAAATACGTGCCGAAGGAATTTCAGGCGCTTATGCGCCAGTTACGCGTACGCGATTTCGACGTCTCGCTCGACGCCCGTCGGGACATACGCAGTAACGTCATCACCTATTTCGCGGGTGCTCGCCGGCGAATCGGATACGACTTCGGCGGCGGCGCTCATCTTCTCACTGACGTGCTGCCGAGCGGGACGCAGAACGAGCACAAGGTCTCGGACTGGCTGGCGTTGCTGAAGCCGCTCGGGGTTGGAAATCACCGCGGATTCACGCCGTCGCTAACGGTTACGGAGGCTGAAAAGGCAAATGCGCGCCGGCGCATCGCGATGCTGGGTCTGTCCACCGAGCGACCCATCGTCGGCATTCATCCCGGTGCGAGCCATGCCTTCCGGCGCTGGAATGCCGACAAGTTCGCCGCCGTGATCGATTCCCTGGTGCAGGAGCAGGGCGTGCAAGTGATAATATTCGAGGAAAAGGAGGGCGACTCGAGTGAGATCACGCCGCACAACTGCGTCAGGCGCATCAAGACCGACCTACGCTGCTTCATGGCACTCGTGACCCAGTGCGATCTGCTTTTGTGCAGCGATAGTGGCCCGATGCACATCGCCAATGCCCTGGGGGTGCCGGTTACCGCACTCTTCGGTCCGCAGCGCCGCGAATGGTACGGCCCGCGTGGCGAGATGGACGGGGTTGTGCAAGTAGACGATATGCCGTGCCGCCCCTGTTTCGACGCCTGCATCTTCTCGACGCCGCACTGCATGGAGGGCATCACTTCTAGCGCGGTGGTGGACTCAATTACGAAGCAACTGAATCGCCTCGAAAGGCGTCACCGCGACGTTGCACGGCACGGCTGAACCGGGCAAATTTAGAACTCTCCACTCTCGGCTTGCGTTTAGCGCCGGCCCATCTCAATCAAGGATAGGTTCGTGAAGGTTTTTGTGTCCGGAGCAGCCGGATTTTTGGGAAGTCATCTGGCCGAGGCGTTCATCCACAGCGGCCACGAAGTGGTCGGCTGCGATAACCTGATCGGCGGCGATCTGAATAATCTTCCCGAAGGAATTCGCTTCGAAGAAGCCGATTGCTGCGATGTCGATGCGATGAAGCGACTCACGGCAGGAACGGACCTCGTCTATCATTGTGCGGCGATTGCCACCGAGGGGCTGAGTGTCTTCTCACCAGCTCTCATCGCCAAGCACGTGTACGAGAACACTGCTGGCATGCTCGTCGGGGCGGCCACGAATAAGGTCAAGCGCTTCGTGTACTGTTCCAGCATGGCACGCTACGGGCATGGCAAGCCGCCTTTTCGTGAAGAGCAGCAGGCTGCCCCGGTCGATCCTTATGGGATCTCCAAATACGCCGGCGAGCTTCTCGTCGCCAATGTGGCCGAAACGCACGGATTCGAATACACGATCGCCGTGCCGCACAACATCATCGGTCCTCGGCAGAAGTACGACGACGCCTACCGGAACGTCGCGAGCATCATGATAAACCGGATGCTCCAAGGCAAACAGCCTGTGATCTATGGCGACGGCGAACAGTCGCGCTGTTTTTCCTTCGTTCAGGATTGCGTTGACCCGTTGGTGAAAATGGGAACGCTTCTGGGCTTGAGCGGTCAAGTGATCAACATCGGACCCGATGAAGAAACTGTTACAATCAACGGGCTGGCGCGCATCCTGGCGCAGCTCATGTCCTTTTCTGTCGATCCAATCTACGTTCCGGACCGGCCCCGCGAAGTTCGGGAGGCGACGTGCTCCGCGGACAAAGCGCGGAGGCTCCTGGGTTACGCCACCAAGGTAAATCTTCGCGCCGGGCTCCAGTCGATGATCGATTGGGTTCGTGCACACGGCACCAAGCCGTTCTCCTATCACCTTCCGATCGAGATCGACTCGCCGCTCGTGCCCGCGACCTGGAAATCGCGGCTGCTTTAGTCCCGAAGGTGCAAGAACCGGCACGACTCCGAATTGGCATGCTGGGGCTTTACGGCATGCCGCTTCCACAGCTCCACTTCACCGGATTCGAAACCGCGTTTGGCGAGATCGCGCCACGGCTGGTTGCGGCCGGGCATGCAGTCACCATATACTGCCGCGCTAGCCACTATCCCAAGCATTTAAGAGTGGCCGAATACAAGGGTGTGAAGCTCAAATACGTTCCTTCGCCCGGCGGAAAAAACCTTTCCGGCCTGGTCGCCACGTTCTTTGCATCTCTCCACGCGCTCGCAACTGGCCGCTTCGATCTCTTTTTCTTCGTCAACGTCGGCATGGGGCACCACGCGGCGTTCTGTCGGGTCGCCGGAGCAAAGGTTGTGATGAACGTCGATGGCCTCGACTGGAAGCGCGCAAAGTGGGGGCCGTTGGCGCGCTTTTACTTCCGCTCCGCGGCGCGCTCGGCGATCAGGTTCTGCAACCGTCTCATTACCGACGCCGAAGCGATGCGGAAGATCTATCTCGAGGAGTTCGGGAAGGAGACGACGATGATCGCCTACGGCGCGTACGTCGAGTCGTCGGCGAATCCAGATGTGGTACGCCAATTCGGAGTCGAGCCGAACGAATATTACCTGATCGCGAGTCGCCTTATCCCGGAGAACCACGCTGATGTTATCATGCTCGGGTTCCTCGAATCAGGCACCTCGAAGAAGCTCGTGATCGCCGGGGGCGCCAACTATGACAGTCCATTCCATCGACGGCTGCGCGAGATCGCGACCGATAAAGTGATCTTCACCGGACACATCAACGACCAGTCGGTGATCAAGGAGCTTCACTGCAACTGCTTCGCGTACGTGCACGGCCATTCGGTGGGTGGGACCAATCCGTCTCTGCTCAAGGCGATGGGGTACGGCAACTGCATTCTTGCGCTCGACACCGTGTTCAATCGCGAGGTGCTCGATGACACGGGTCTCTTCTTTCCGAGGGACGAGAAGGTACTGGCGCGGCTAATAGCGGAGGTAGAAAAGGATCCGCGCTTGGTCGACGAACTAAGGCGCAAGGGTCCCCGGCGAATCGAGCGGGAGTACACCTGGGACAAGGTGAGCGATCAGTACAACCAGCTTTTTCGCGAGGTCGTCTCGGCGGGGAGCTACGTCAGCTCCCGATAAACCTCGGCCGTGAGTGCGGCCGCTCTGTCCCAAGTAAACTCTCTTGCGCGCGCTCGTCCTTTTGGCACGAGCCTATCCCGCTCGGCGACCGCTCTCTCTATCCCGTCCGCGATCGCCGTCGCACTCTCGGGATCGACCAGAACTGCAGCACCTCCGGTCACTTCGGGAAGAGCACCGTTCCGGCCTGCAACCACCGGAGTTCCCGCTGCCATTGCTTCCAGAGCCGGCAGACCGAAACCTTCGTGCAGCGACGGCAGCGCAAGGCACGCGGCATTGGCGTAGAGCGCGTGGAGCTCGCCATCGGTGACGCGCCCGACTAATCTGATTCCCGGCGCGCTCGGTACTCCGTCTCCCCAGCCTCCAGCGCCGACAACGACTAGACGCTCACCAAACCCGCGCTCGCGCAAGATCTTCATCGCCCAAACGAGACGGGTCAGATTCTTTCGCGGCTCTGGCGTCCCGACGAAGAGGACGTAAGGCTCCTTCTCGATGGGCACGCCGAGTGGTTTGCCAAAAAACTGAGAATCGACCCCATTCGGAATGACTCGAATCTTTCCTGGCGGAACGTGGAGCAGAGCATTGAGGTCGTTGGCTGTATCCTGCGAGGGCGCGATGATGCGGTCCGCGGCGTCGAGCATTCGGCCGATGAAGCGAGACGTATAGCACCGGTGCCACGTCGGCATTGTCTCTGGCCACCGCACGGAAACCAGATCGTGCACGGTCATCACGAACGGCGGGCGACCTCGGCGGAGCGGCCCACGCGGTAACGGAGAGTGATACACATCCGCGCCCAGGCGCGCAGCCTCTCGCCGGGCAAGCCAGGGGTACCAGAGCAAATCCTGGCGCGCGGTGAGCAGCTTCTTCCGGAATGTGCCGCGCGGGACGGCATCGCCAGCGCCAAGCTCGTGGATCGTAAGGTCCGGTATTCTCTGAAGCGACGTCGCCAGACTTCGCGCATACCGCGCGATCCCGGCGCTCGATTGACGCGTGTGCTCCGCGTCGAGCGCGATTGTCAGCATCTGTCTCGTCGCGCTAGGCGACTGGCGTCAGCTCGAGCGATCGTACTGGTGACGCCGGCGAAACCTTCTGGGACACGGTTACCACCGCGCCGGCGAGCCAGAAAAAGAGCCAGCCGAAGGTGATCGAACTGAAAACGACTGCGGTCATGCCGTTGATCATGAGTCCGATCGTAGCGAGCCAGATCGCTGCGCCTATCCGCTCCTGCGTTTCGTTCTCTGCCCGATGAAAGAGATTCAACGCGTGACCAGTGATCGATACGAGCGCCAGTACCAGCAGCGTCACTCCGACGAGCCCCATCTGAATCGCATATGTCAAGTACAGATTATCACCAGTGATGTGCGCAAGTCCCGTTCGGGCGGCCGTCGCGTCCGCGGTTCCCAGACCGAATCCCCACGGCTGTTGGATGAATGCGAGCGCTCCATTCGACCAGTCACTGAGGTGGCCACCGGTGCTCGCTTCCTGGCCGGAAAGCGTATTTAACACGTAACTCGGGAAACCCGGCAGCAGCACCATCGCGGCCAGAAACAGCATTGTCGCAAGGGCGAGACCAGCGACCGCCCATTCGGGTTTCCGCCGCATCACGATCAAGAGGAGACACTGGAGCATCACGACGAAGATTGTCATGCGGGTGATTGTCAGGAGGAGTGCCACGCAAATGAGCGTGTAAGCGAGCACCTGCAACACCGAGCGCCTAGGGCGCCAGAAAACCCACGCGGTAACCATCGGAAAAAACAGAATGAACGGAACGGCGAACCCTTGACCGCTGAGGTAAACCGATCCAGCCCGACGGATTTGATGACCGCCGAGGACTGCCCAATAGTTTGTCGGCAGACCGAAGTCGTTCCCAACGGTCATCGCGCTGGCGCCCAGAAAATCGTTGAAGTAGGCAGCGACGCCCAAAGCTACGAGACCGATGGGTGGGACGAGAAATCGCTCAAGGATGCCAAGGGCGCACGTAACGATTACGAGCACGAAGATGTTCTTCATCGTCGAATCGTCGACAAGGTCGGGCGTGGCTCGGCCAACGAAATAAAGCAGCATGAAAAAGACGGCTTGGCGCAGTCCGAGAAGCTGGATGTTGATGGGGAGATGCGTGCCAAGCAGCAACGTCCCGACAACAAGATATGCTAGCGCCATCGTGAACAATGCGGAAATCCAGAAATCCGTCCATGTCAGCGCGACCTTCGGACCGCGTCCCAGCACCGCTCTGACGAAAACGGTGAACACGAGAAGCACGACTGCGATTTCTTTCCAGGCTGCGATCTGACGCACCAAGCCTTCCGGAAGATGCAGGGGTCCAAACAGAATCGCTATTACGAGGCTGTGAAACGCCAGCCCCCACGCGAGTAGCGGGAATGCAATGCGGGAAAGCGCGGTTGGCCGCACTTCAGGACACGCGCGGGCGGCGGCGTCGCTCTCCGAGCGGGAAGGGCAGCGCTGCGATCGAGTCACTGAGCGCCGAGGCGGTCGCAGGATTGCGCCCGCGCCAGTCGGCGAGGATTGCGGCGCTTCCTGCTACGAGAACTCCGAGCAACACACCGACGAACAGCGACCCGGCTAACAGAATCCAGTATCGCGGCCACTGGGCTTTCCACGGCGGGACCGCCGGGTCCACCACGGTGATCTCAGCCGCATCGTTGAATTCGTCGAGCCGGGCCGTCTCGAATTGCCGCTGCAGTGTGAGAAATAGATCCGTCGCTACTTCGACGTTCCTCCGCAGTCGCTGCTCTTCGAACACCAGCTGCGGCGAGGTTCTCCAGCTCCGGTTCTGGTCGTAGAAGTAACGCTGCCGCTCCTCCGCGTTCTGCAGCTCAACCTTGGCGCTATCAAGCCTGCTCTGGACGAATAGGCGCTTAGAGCGCGCGCGAGAGACGCGCTGTTCGTGATTGAAGGCGTCGACCAGCTCGACCGTCCGGTTGGCGATTGCCGCTGCGAGCTGCGACCAGCGCGCCTCCACTGTAAGCAGCACAAGGTTCGTCTTCAGATCGAAATCCGTGGAGATGGACTGGCCGAGCTTCTTGATCCCGAGCTCCATTCGCCTCTGCGGGTTGTTGCTCCGCGGCCGGAAAATCTCGAGCAGCGTCGCACTGTCGCGGGGTGAGTGACCACGGGGATCCTGGAATTTCGATCTGAGCAAGCGCCGCCTCAGCTCCTCGCTCTCGATCAGCCTCACGTAGAAGTTGGGCGATTCGGACGGATCGGCTCCGGAGCTTACGCCGAGCTGTGACGCGAGTCCCTGCAAGCCGGCGCCATTTCCGGAAAGGGCGCTCGCCACCTTGCTGTTGGTCGAGCCAGCGGTGACGAACGATGCGTGAGCTTGGTAGACGGGTGGCAGGACTACGGCAGCGAGCGCGGCGACTATCAATGTGCCGGCCATCACCCAAAGCACGAGACGCCAGCGGGATATGATCCCCGCGAGCCACACGCCGAATGTAAGGGGCTGCTGAGTCATTCTTACCATGCTACTGCGTCGCCGGCTTTTCCGCTATCAGATAGACCGACCATCCGAGCCAGTGAAGCTTGGCAACGTATCGTTTGCGCGTCTGGCCAAGAACTGACAGCACCGGATAAGCGGCCGCAAAGAGCCAGTTTCGCGAGCGTCCCGTGCTCTTCACGGTAAGTCCAACGTCTGTGACCGCACCCACGAGCGAGGCGATTGGCACGGGCCGAATGTGAGTCGGATCGTCGTAGAAGTTGAGCGTGATTTGTCCGCCAAGGGCTTCCGGAGCGCTCGGGGTAGTTAGTGATTGAAGGCCTGGAGTCTCGATGTAAACGTGTCCGCCGGGCTTGAGAAGCCGAGCGACCTCGCGCCAGAGATTTGTCATGGTCCTGAGATGCTCGACGACGTGCATGCACGTGATTGCGTCGAACGACCGGTCGGGCCACGGAAGCTTGTCGGACTCGAGGTTCGCTTGCGCGAAAGATGTGTTGGCTGGCAACCGCGGCGGACGTCCGGCAATGTCGACCGAGGCGAATTGCAGATCGGGACGCAGCTCCGCCATGTGGCAGAGGGTCTCGCCATTTGACGAGCCCAGATCGAGCAAAGCGCCGTTTTTCGGCGTGCCGGAGACGAACGCCGCGCGAGTATCGATCCATGGAATTGCGCGCCACCAGGACCAGTTCATGCCGTCCGAGAGGCGCTCAACAGCCCACTGATGATGACCCTAGCGGCGGAGGGCGATGACCAGCGTCGCGAGTCCGGCAAGAACCTGTGCGATTATCCCCGCGCTGCTCAGAACGTCGAACGGCCTTTCCGCCGGGTCCCGCTCTGGCACGAACACCGTGCTTCCCGCATTTGGTCTAGGCAGGCCGTCCGGCAAGAGAAAACGCTCTTGCCGCGCCTCGACCTTTCCATTCGGCTGCGTCACGTAGGCGCGGTTAACATCCGCCTTGCGCGACGGCCCGCCCGCGGCCCGTATGTAATACTCGATCGACTTTCCTGGCGACCAGGTTACAGCCACCGGCGAATTGACCGCGCCCTGTACGTTCACAACCGCGTTATATCGCGGTATGTAAAGCGAGTCACCGTCCTGCAACGGTAGATTGTCGAGCGAGCGCGGGTCACGAAGCACGTCGGGCAACTCGATTCCAATTCTTCCAACGCCGTTACGGGTGCGGTAGAACGTAACCCCGTTGGCGTATCCATCGGATGTAAGACCCCCCGCTCGGTTGATGAGATCGGTGATCTTCTCGGATTTGGTTGTAAGTGAATAGCGCCCTGGGTACTTGACCTCGCCCGCGATCACTGCTGTTCGCTGCAACTCCCAGTTCGGCTGACGCAGAATGAGAACGTTGTCGTAAGGCTGCACGACTACTTCAGAGTTGGGGCCGGATGCCGCGGGCAATCCGGGAGGACCAAGGTACTTTCCATCTGGACTGCGCTCAAAGATGTAGCTGGAATCGAGAGGAACCCTGAACGTGGTCGCAGTCACTCCACCCGCGCGATTCTGTGGAAGTCTCGCGATCTCAGCCTCGTTCAAATACGCGCTCTGATCCAATCCGCCGGCAAGGAGAACCAGATCGCGGACAGTCATGCCCTCTCTGAACGGGAATTGGCCGCTTTTGTGAACGGCCCCATTGATGGCGACGTAGCGCGTGGGGCGGAATTCGGATGTCGAGAAGACACGGATCTCATCGTCCTCCTGAAGCGCGATGTCGTTGATCACTGCACCAGTCGTGTCCCGTAGCGCGGCCCGCAACTGGAGCTTCGACGAGTCGGGCTGCGTTCGCGTGATCAGCACCTGACCGATATAGACGTCGGGCCTGACCCCCCCTGCTAGTCGCAGCGCGTCGGACACCTTCATCCCCGGTGCGAGCCCCTCAGTGCCGGGGGACCAGACATCGCCCCGAACGTAAATCCTGTTCCGAACTCTTGACGCGACGGAAAAGACATGGATCACGTCGCCATCGACGACAGGTATCGTGGGTCCCGTACCTGTAACGAACTGATCCGACACGATGTCCGTTACGATGCGGTCGCGGCCACCGGGAGCTCGTTGCTCCGGGGGCACGATGCGATCGATTTGCACGCGGCGCCGGGCGGCACTGGCAGTAAAGCCGCCAGCGAATCTCAGAGCGTCGGCCAGCGTCTCGTTCGGCTTTATTTCATAGGTCGCCGGCCGCGCTATTTCACCGACGATGCGCACTCTCGGTCCATGAATCGGTACGAAGACGAGGTCACTGTTTGTGAGACGCACATCGTGAGCGGTATTCCCATTCAGCAGATAGTCGTAAACGTCGAGCGTATCGACTGCAGTCGTGCCCCTCCGAATGAGCACTTTGCGGAGACTCCCATTGTCAGTGGGCCCGTGCGCTGCGTAGAGAGCGCTCAACGCGGTCCCCGCACTGGAGATCCGATAGCTGCCGGGTCGGAGAACATCGCCGGTCACGAAAATCTGGTTGCTGCCGAGTCTCGCAGGCGTGATATAGAAATGGGTGGTCGCGCCGGGACCTCGGCGAACGCCCGAGTAGACCCTACCAAGCCGGTTGTAGAGGACGTTCTCAATGTCGGCCATGGTAAGGCTATTTACGAATACCTGGCCGACCTGCGGGATTATGATGAAACCCTCCCGCGTGACGTCAAGCGAATACGATTGCTCGACATCACCGGTCAGAACCAGCACCAGTCTATCGCCCGGCCCGACCCTATAATTCGCGTCGACAGGCCCGGAAAGGTTCGGGTCGAACTGCGTTGTTGAATTGCGGAAGAAATCCAGGCCGAATATGACGAAGCCGCTGTCGACGTCGACCTTCCTTTTGGTAATTCCCAGTTTGAGCGAGTCTTGTTGCGCCAGACAGTGTGTACGCAACTCCTTCTTCCGCTGCTCCAGCCGGCGTTTGTTGGCAAGGGTGTCCACGAGCCCAGAGGGGAGCGTATCCGTCACGGTCACGGTATCTGGCGATATGCCACAGCGAAGGAGATCAACCTCGGTCGTATCCGCTATCCCAAGCTGGGTGATAGCTGCGAACACGTCGGTAGCGGATGCACTGCTATCCGGCGCCGTGGTGCTCCCCGGCAGGTAGGCGTCGAGAAGATTCTCCGGATATCCCTCGGCTCGGAGTCGGGCTCGGACCTGGTCCGGCGTCAGCCCGCTCGTCAGGAGCTTTTGCCGCAGCTGTTGCAATAGCGCCGGGTTCTGCAGCATCTGCTGGGCCTGAGCCGTGGTCGGATTCTGAGCGGCCATTGGCGGCGCGATCGCAAGGAGGCCAGCAAGAAAGAGAAGCGAGCCGAGCTTCGGGACGGTCATTCGATTTGTTGAGTGGAGGAAAATACGGTTGGAATGGTCGCGCAGGGACTCGAACCCCGGACCTCTGCTGTGTGAAAGCAGCGCTCTAACCAGCTGAGCTACGCGACCAGACTAAAAAGCTTCCGCGCCGCAGTGCGGAAGCCTGCCGCAACAGAAGCTATAACTTTATAGTGCAAACCGCTTTAGCGGTAGAGACCAGTGGGCCCTGCAGGACTCGAACCTGCGACCGTCGGATTATGAGTCCGCTGCTCTAACCGACTGAGCTAAGGGCCCGTTTCTTTTGTTTCTTGAGCGAGCGGAAAGGTAATGTCGGATCCGAAGGAGACCAAGACGTTGCTCGCCAGAGATCGCAGAGCTCACCTCCAGGCCGGCCTCGGTCGATAAGGAAAGAATTTCTTCAATCTCAGAAAGTGTTTCTCGACCATGTGCCAGCTGACCATAGCAATGCCGGTCGAGAGTGCGACGTACGCAAGAGCCCACGCCGTCTGAACTGGCAAAGCGTAGCCACCCACTGCCCATAGAGTCGCGAAAGGCCGGTAGTGATTCAGACCTGCGAGAACCGCGGTGTGAACGATGTAAATCGCGTAGCTATAACGGCCAAAGAATCTTAAGAACCCCGAACGCAGCAATCGTGAAAAACGCGATCCCTCAGACGACGTCGCGAACGCGAGCGCCGAGGCCCCGAGCAGCATGATCGCAATGCTGCCGAACATCGCGGTGCCGGGATCCATGTAATCCAACTGCCCGTAGAGGACCGTGAGACCAACGAGCACGACCGTCGCAGCCAGGGCTGCGATCTTCCCGACCTTCCTGTAACGTTCCACCCCACCCCGACCGTACTCGATCGCCAGAACCCCACCCACGAAGACCCTGTCCCC
>JABXNS010000061.1_pt1 | contig 47928 bp, 42 predicted proteins | sample 7301101 | NCBI WGS metagenome assembly JABXNS01 (sample SAMN14449646, study PRJNA615230) | soil metagenome | isolation source: soil from bare, unvegetated metal-rich iron-sulfur acidic spring small-cell... | place: Canada: Paint Pots Mound, Kootenay National Park, BC | collected 2017-05-25 | reverse complement strand
CCGATCTGGCTGGGGCGACGGATCGTGCGATCATCCGCCACCGTGAGAAGATCGTCGACAGGCAGCTCGTGCTCGAGCGACTGGCAAACATGGCGATCGATCTCTTCGCGACAGCGGCGGTGATCGCGCGGACCCAGAGTCTGATCGACGAGCGCAGCGTCGAGACGACCGACCGGGAAATCGCCTTGTGTGACCTGTTCTGCGTCGAAGCAGGGCGTCGGTTGCGCGCCAACCGCAACATGCTCGACTCGCGCGAAGAGGACGTCGACGATGTACACCGAGGCATAGCGGGCTCTGTACGAGCGGGAAAGGGCTACTTCGTGACGGACGCTATTCTCGAGGAATAGAGAACCGACTGAAGACTACCGGCCTGGCAAGCGCGAAGTGCTTCTATCCGGCGTCGCCTAACGTCGGAATGAATTGCGGGGCGCGCCGATGCTTCGAGACCTGCTCGTATGCGTAGGCGAGCTTGATCAGGGTCGGCTCGCTAAAGGCTCGACCGAAGAACGAAACCCCGACCGGCAAGTGGTGCGAGAAGCCTGCCGGCACATTGATGTTGGGATAACCCGCGACCGCGGCTGGTGTCGAGCTCGCGCCGGTGAAGTGATCGCCATTGATCAGATCCGTCACCCAAGCCGGCCCTCCAGTCGGTGCAACGATCGCGTCGAGCTTGTACTTGTCCATCGTTGCATCGATGCCGTCAGTGCGGGACATCTTCAGGTTGCTGGCCAGCCCGTCGATGTACTTCTTCTCTGTGAGCGGGCCCTTCCCCTGGGCCTGGATCATTATTTCCTGGCCGAACCACGGCATCTCCTGGTCCTTGTGGTGCTCGTTGAAGGCGATGATGTCCTGCAGCGTCTTCACGGGTGAGCGCGGTCCGAGTGACGCGAGATAATTGTTTAGGTCCGCCTTGAACTCGTAGAGGAGCACGTCGAACTCGCTGTCGTCGAATTTACCCGCCGTCTCGATGTTGGCGGGATCGACGATTACGGCGCCCTGCGCCTTCATGCTGTCGATCGCATCGTTGATGATTTTGTCGGTGACGTCGCTGTAGCCGAAGAATTTGGTCCGAGCGACACCGATTCTCGCTCCCCGTAATCCGTTGGGGTCGAGATAAGTGGTGTAGTCGAGTTGACTACGAGCGGCACTCGTAGCTGTGGCGGGATCACGAGGATCGTTTCCGGTCAATACGTTAAGTAGAATCACCGCATCTCTCACCGTTCGCGCCATCGGACCCGCGGTGTCCTGGCTGTGCGCGATCGGAATGATTCCAGCTCTGCTTACGAGTCCGACCGTCGGCTTGATCCCGACGATGCCGTTGGCGGACGACGGACATACAATTGAGCCGTCCGTTTCAGTTCCAATCGCCGCGGCGCAGAGGTTCGCAGCTACCGCTCCGGCCGAGCCCGAGCTCGAGCCGCAGGGGTTCCGATCGAGTACGTAGGGGTTTTTTGCCTGAAGGCCCCGCCCGCTCCACCCACTCGTGGAATGTGTCGAGCGAAAGTTCGCCCACTCGCTAAGATTCGTTTTCCCGAGGAGAATCGCGCCTGCCGCTCTCAGCTTAGCCGCGATGGTTGCATCCTGGAGGGCAATCGAGCCCGCTAACGCCAGCGACCCAGCAGTAGTCGTCATTCGGTCGGCAGTGTCGATGTTGTCCTTGATCAGAATCGGAATGCCGTGCAGCGGGCCGCGAACTCTTCCCGCCTTCCTTTCCTTGTCCAGCGAATCAGCGATCAGGAGCGCGTCCGGATTGGCTTCGAGCAAGTGGCGCAGAACTGGCCCCTTCCGGTCCAGCTCCTCGATCCGATCCAGGTACTGTCGGGTAATGGACCGCGCGGTCATCCGCCCGGACGCCATCCCAGCCTGAAGATCCGAAAGGGTCGCCTCCTCGAGCGCGAACGGACTTCTGGCAAAATGCCTCTCGGTTGGTGCCGCCGACGCCTCGCCCTCTGTGAACGCTTCAGGTGCGACCTGCTTGCCACGCACTGCCACCGCACCGGCGATGGCGCCGAGGCGCACGAAATCTCTACGATCCATGTCGATTTACCTCAAGTGAAGCGTGATTGCTCCCAGATCGGCACAGCTCCTCAGGATCGTCCCGCAGTTCTGACAGATCAACTTACACTTGATCTCTTTGACGCACGTCGACCCGCAAACATCGCAGACCTCGGTGGCCATCAGTCGAAATCCAGTGCGAGATCCAGCGCCGGCGCAGAATGGGTCAAAGCACCAACGGAGATCCAATCCACCCCCGTCTCCGCGATAAGTCTCACAGTGTCGAGCGTGATTCCGCCGGAGGCTTCCGTTACCGCCTGACCGCCCACCAGCTCGACCGCCTGGCGCAGCTCCAGCAACCGCATGTTGTCGAGCATGATGACGTCAGAGCCCGCATCGATTGCCGCCCGAACCTGATCGAGCGTATCGCATTCGACTTCGACCTTGATCCCGGCCGGAGCAACCGCTCGCGCACGACTAACGGCCAGTCTGATGTCGCCGTCGACCGCCGCCAGATGATTGTCCTTGATCAGCACGGCCGAGGCCAGATCCATTCTGTGGTTTAGCCCCCCGCCCGCGCGCACGGCGTACTTCTCGAGGCGCCGCAGCAATGGAGTCGTCTTCCGGGTGTCGAGAATGCGCGTCCCTGTTCCCGCTACAGCTTCGACGTAGCGCGCAGTCATGGTCGCAATTCCTGACAGGCGCTCCACGAAATTGAGCGCCACTCGCTCTGCCGAAAGCAAGCCGCGCGCGTGTCCCGACAGGAACATCACCGGTGTCTCCGGTCGGATTCGCGTTCCATCCTCGCGCTCTACTCGAATCGTGACTGCCGGGTCGAGCTGCTCGAACGCTTCGCAGGCGAGAGCCAGTCCAGCGATCACCCCTGTCTGTCTGGCGACGAGCCTGCACCTGGCTCGCCGGTTGGAAAGCACCGTTGCCGCGGTAGTGATGTCGTGCTTGGTGTCGTCTTCCTGGAGCGCGGCCGCAACTATCGCGGTAGTCTCCTTTTTTGTAAGTGGGAAATGAAGCCCTTCTTCCCAGAAGAACCCAAGGCTGGCGAGCTCGTTTCCCCGCGGTTTGTTCACTCGCCGGGATCTTCCGAGGCTTCCGGAACCGGGGAGAGCGGCGTTTGACCGCCGATAGCGACCATCCGCTCGATGGCATGGCGAGCTCGTTTGGCGATCTCCTCCGGCACCGAGATGCAGTGCTCCATTCGCCGCAGCGAGCTCAGCACCTTTGGCAGCGTGGTCACCTTCATGAACGCGCACACTGCGTCGGGATTCGCTGGATAAAACGTCTTCGCCGGATTCTCTCGCCGAAGTCGGTGCAGAATCCCGACCTCAGTTGCGACGATGAATTCATCGTTGGTGGAAATCTTCGGCCGCTTGATCATACCCTCGGTCGATAGGATCTGGACGCCGAGCGGATCGATGTCTCCCGCCGAGACTGCCTCAACAACGCTGGTAGCGCAGCCGCACTCGGGGTGGATCAGGAACTCGGCTCCCGGATGCGCCGCGCGCTGGAGCCGAATGTCCTCTGGATCGATCCCCGCGTGGACGTGACACTCACCCATCCAAACGTGCATGTTGCGTCGGCCAGTGATACGCCGCACGTGCGCGCCGAGGAACATGTCGGGCAGAAAAAGAATCTCCTGCTCTAGGGGAATGGAGTTCACAATCTCGACGGCGTTGCCGGATGTACAACAGTAATCGCTCTCTGCCTTGACTTCGGCGGTCGTGTTGACATAGGAGACCACCACCGCGCCCGGATGCTCGGCCTTCCAGTCCCGCAGTTGCTCGGCGTTGATCGTTGCGGCCAATGAGCACCCGGCGGCCAGGTCTGGAAGCAGCACCGTCTTCTGCGGTGACAGCACTGCCGCCGTTTCCGCCATGAAGTGGACGCCGCAAAAGACGATGACGTCAGCCTTGGTCTTGGCGGCTTCGCGGCTCAGGCCGAGCGAGTCACCTACGAAATCCGCCACATCCTGAACCTCGGGACGCTCGTAGTTGTGCGCGATGATCACGGCGTTGCGCTCGCGCGCAATGTGCCTGATCTCCTGCTGCAGGTCGGCGTTCAGCTTGTCGGTCGCAGCTACCATTCGATGTGCCTGCCGCTCCACTTTCGTTTCGCGCGCGGAAAGTCGCTTCTATAATGGCCTCCGCGAGACTCCTTTCTCAACAGCGCGGCGTCGGCAATGAGAAGAGACGTTTGTATCATGTTGGCTTCTTCGGTCGCCCCTTCGGGAAGCCGCGACTCTATTTTCTTGAGCTCGTCGAGCCCCAGGCGCAGGCCTTTCGCGCTGCGATCGATGCCACAGTGATCCCACATCACCTGTCGGATCATGTCGGCCGCTACCTGCGCGGCGCCGCGATCGCTCAGGGCCGGCACATCCCAAGCCTTCTTCCTTGGAAGTGCCGGCAATTTCTCGGTGATGATCATGTCTCTCGCGACGCGCTCAGCGAAGACCAGTCCCTCAAGCAACGAGTTCGAAGCGAGGCGATTCGCACCGTGAACGCCGGTCCGTGAGACCTCTCCGCACGCATACAGTCGGGTTAAGCTCGCTCGCCCACGCAAGTCCGTGACGATTCCTCCCATCATGTAGTGCGCCGCCGGCGTGACTGGAATCAGATCCTTCGATGGATCAATCCCGCGAGCGCGGCAGATGGCAAAAATTCCCGGAAACCGCTCCTCGAACGCCGCCCCGAGTTTTCGCGCATCGAGCCAGACGCGCCGGCCCCCTGCTTTCTCGCGAAAGATCTCCCGCGCCACGACATCGCGCGGCGCCAGTTCCGCCAGTCGGTGTTTTTTGAGCATGAATCGCTCTCCTTCGTCGTTGAGAAGGATCGCCCCCTCGCCTCGAACCGCTTCCGAGATCAGTTGCAGTGGATTCTCCGGTGTATCGAGAGCGGTAGGATGAAATTGCACGAACTCCATGTCCGCCAACCTTGCACCGGCACGATGGGCGATGGCATAGCCATCGCCGGTGGCCACTTGGGGATTGGTGGTGTACCGGTACACCTGTCCGCAGCCGCCCGTCGCCAGCACCGTCGCGTCAGCGATGATCTCGACTGCCTTTCCGGCGACAGCGGCCTTGACGCCATAGACCACGCCCTCCTCAACAATCAGATCGAGGATGCGCGCCTTTTCCAACACTTTAATCCGCTCGCTTTCCTTCACCCGCTTGATCAGCGTGCGCGCGACCTCCGCGCCCGTCTGATCTCCGTGCGCGTGGACGATCCGCCGCCGGGAGTGCGCGGCCTCGCGGCCCAGCTTGAAGTTGCCACCGGGTTCCAGGTCAAAGTGCGCGCCGGCAGTGGCCAATTCTCGCACTCGCGCGGGACCTTCCTCGACCAGAACCTCCACCGCCTTGGCATCGCAAAGCGCGGCTCCCGCGGCCAGTGTGTCCTGCCGGTGCAGCTCAGGTGAATCTCCCGCGCCAAGCGCCGCCGCAATGCCACCCTGGGCATATGCCGTGGCGCTGTCGAAAAGCGATCGCTTGGTCAGCACCATCACGTTGCCATCCGCCGATGCGCGCCACGCAGTGTGAAGACCAGCAACTCCGCTTCCCACCACGAGAAAGCGCGTACGTATCCGCTCCGCCATGCGCTGAAATCAATGCGCCAAATGATGGGTTTGAAAGGGGGCCGTTCGTCTTGCAACTGGCTGTGCTCTGGGCGATTGTTCTGTTCAGATGAGAAAGCTGATCCTCGTCATTTCCCTCCTTCTCGCCGCACACATTGCCCTCCTCTTCACCCGTCGGAGCGCCAAAGCCGAGGGAAATGAGGCGTCGCCGGTTCGCATCGGAATCGTCCTCGACGTGGGCGGCAGAGGCGACAAATCGTTCAATGATGGCGCGTATGCTGGAGCTGACAGTGCGACGAAGATACTTGGGTCCAACATTCGTTTCATCGAGCCCGGCGAAGGAGCAGATCGCGAAGCCGGTCTAAGATTGCTGGCCGCAGAGGGAATGAACCTTGTTATAGGCGTCGGCTTCATCTTCACCGACGATCTCGCCAATCTCGCGAAGGAGTATCCGAACACGGCGTTTGCCGGAATTGATTACGCGCTCGCCACCGACAAAAACGGAAACGTTATTCCGCCACCACCCAACGTCGCAGCGCTCAAGTTCCGCGAGGAGGAAGGATCGTACCTGGTAGGAGCCTTGGCCGCGCTCGTCGGCCACTCGAAGAAGGTCGGATTCGTTGGTGGAATGGACATTCCGCTGATTCACAAATTCGAGGCGGGCTACCGTGCCGGCGTGGGCAAAGTGTGTCCCGACTGCCAAGTCATCGCGCAATACGCAGGCGTCACACCCGACGCGTTCAAGAACCCGGGCAAAGGCAAAGAGCTGGCGCTTAGCCAGTACAACCAAGGCGTCGAGGTCATCTTCCACGCTGCCGGGTCGACTGGCCAGGGCGTGTTCGAAGCCGCACGCGCGACCAACAAGCTCGCGATCGGGGTAGATTCCGATCAGAACGATGAGGCGCCGGGCCATGTCCTAACTTCGATGGTGAAAGGCGTCAACACTGCGACGTACGACGCAATCCGCCGCGTGCAGAACCACACCTTCAAAGGCGGAATCTACTCTTTTGGATTGAAGGAAGGCGGGGTCGGGTATATCTACGACAATCGCAACCGCTCGCTCATTCCTGACAGCGTGCGCACGCGCGTCGAGGAGCTCAAGCAGGAGATAATCGCTGGCTATATCAAAGTGCCCAGCACTCGATGAGTAGCGGCTCGGCTCAGAGATCTGCTTTGGTTGGACCAGCGATCCGAATGACCGGGATCGAAAAGTCGTTTGGGGCCGTGCGAGCGAACCGTGGTGCATCGCTGAAGGTCACGCCGGGAGAGATTCACGCCCTTGTCGGAGAGAATGGCGCCGGCAAATCGACGCTCATGCGCATACTCGGCGGACTGATGAAGCCGGATGCCGGCTACGTGGAGGTGAGTGGGCGTGATGTGACGGGATGGTCTACCGGTGAAGCAATAGCGGCCGGAATCGGGATCGTTCACCAGCATTTCATGCTTGTGCCAACGCTCACTGTGGCCGAGAACCTCGTGCTGGGCTGCGAGCCGAAGAAGCGTGGGATCGTTCTCAACTATCAGCGAGCCGCCGACGATGCGCGAAGGCTCTCAAATGAGACTGGGCTCGTCATCGCGCCGGACAGGTTGGTCTCAGATTTGTCGGTTGGTGAGGCGCAGCGAGTGGAGATCCTGAAAGTGTTGTTTCGCGGGGCCAGAATCCTCGTTCTCGACGAGCCCACGGCCGTTCTCTCCCCGCCTGAGGTCCGGGAGCTTTGGGCGGTGCTTCGCCGCCTGCGTGACAAGGGCGACACAATCGTCCTGATCACCCACAGGCTCGATGAGGTCGTAGACCTGTCAGATACGATCACTGTAATGCGCGCGGGCCAAACGGTCGCGCGCATCAAGACATCAGAAACGACACCTTCTGAGATCGCGCGTCTGATGGTCGGCCGCGAAGTGTCGCTCGCCGCCGGGAAGAGAGTACAGCCGGCCTCGCGCCCCACTGGCCCGCAATCCGATCTAGGTCTCGAGGTGCGCAATTTGAGCGTCGTGGGACCACGCGGAATCCGGGTGATCGGCGGCGTCAGCTTCAGCGTCAAGCCCGGAGAGATACTGGGAATAGCCGGTGTCGAGGGGAACGGCCAGACCGAGCTCGTTGAAACGCTCGCTGGGCTGAGGTCGGTCTTCGCTGGAGACATTCTACTTGATGGCATCGACATAACCCGCCGCAGTGTTGCCCAGCGGCATGATGCGGGACTATCGCACATCCCGGAGGACCGGCACCGCCGAGGACTGATTCTCGAGTACTCCGTCGCCAACAACCTGATTCTCGGAGTTCAGAAATATTTCTCGAGGCACGGGATAATCGACCGCACCCAGGTGATGGAGAACGCGCTGCGCGAGATCACGTCCTTCGACATCAGGCCACCCAACCCCGTTCTAGCCGCCCGCGCGCTTTCTGGGGGTAATCAGCAGAAGGTTGTTGTCGCTCGCGAAATGGGCCGTGAGTTCACTGTCCTGCTCGCCTCGCAGCCGACCCGCGGCGTGGACGTCGGAGCAATCGAGTTCATTCATCAGCAGGTGCTCGATGCGCGCGCTCAGGGGAAGGCGATCCTTCTTGTCAGCGCCGAGCTTAACGAAGTGCTCGCACTATCCGATCGAGTCGCAGTGATGTACCGGGGCACATTCGCCATTGTACTGCCAGCCTCCGAGGCGAGCGAAGAGGTGCTCGGTGAGTACATGATCGGCGCCAAGAAGGGCAACGCCGCGTGAGCGCGCCGTCATTGGCGGGCAATTCGCGACCAGTCCTTGCCGCCGGGCCATGGCGTGAGCGCGCCGAAGAGACACTCATTCCTCCGCTCGTTGCGCTGCTCGTCGCGCTTCTCTGCGGCGATCTTCTGATTTTGAGCTACGGTCAGTCGCCGGCGGCCGTGTACCGGCTTCTGCTCGACGGTACTTGGGGCAACGCGTACGGATTCGGGCAGGTTCTGTACAAGGCAACCACTCTCGCGTTCACTGGGTTGGCGGTTTCGTTCGGTCTGCGCGCCGGCCTGTTCAACGTCGGCGCAGAGAGCCAGCTCGCGGCGGGAGGATTTGGAGCCGCCATGATGGGGCTCGCGCTCCCCGTTGGCACGTCACTCGCCCTTGCCCTTCCGGTCTGTATGATAGCCGCCGGGGTCGGGGGCGGGATTGTGGGGGCGGTGCCCGCTTATCTCAAAACAAGGTTCGGCGCGCACGAAGTCATCGTCACAATCATGCTTAATTTCGTCGTGCTCGCGCTCTTCAACTGGTTCATCGCCGGGCACCTGCACCTGCCCGAGACTCTGCACACTCCCGAAATCCGCGCCGGTGTATTGCCGAGGCTCGCCGACATCGACGCGAGATTTCATGGGTCGGCCGCTAATCTTGCTCTTGTCGTGGCGGTACTGATCGCGTTCGCCGTGTGGTTCTATCTCTTTAGGGCGCGTGGCGGATATGATCTCCGCGCCGTTGGACTCCAACCCGAAGCAGCGGAGTATGGGGGCATCAGCGTGCGCCGCGTTTGGATGCGCGCGCTCACCATCTCGGGCGTCATCGCGGGGATCGGTGGTATCAACTACGTCCTCGGCTACGAGCACTACTACGAAGATGGTTTTGCGAGCGGTGCGGGCTTCATGGGAATCGCGGTTGCACTGGTTGGCAGAAACCATCCCCTTGGCGTTTTGGTCGCGGCTTTTTTCTTTGCGACTCTCTCACAGGGTGGTCTCGCTATCCATGCTTTCGTGCCGAAGCAGATGATGGATGTGCTCCAGGGTGTGGTGATTCTAGCGGTTGCCATGGCGGTGCCCGAAGTCAGACGAATCCTCCGCGGTTCACGCGGTCGGAGTGACGAGTGAACCCCGTCTCGTTTCTCACGCAAATGATAAGGATCGCCGTTCCATATCTCTTCGCGGCGAGTGGGGGAGTGGTCGCGGAGCGCGCCGGAATCGTAAGTCTTACGCTCGAGGGGTTCATGCTCAGCGGCGCGTTCGCCGCCGTGCTGGGCACGAGTTACTCGGGAAGTCCGTGGCTCGGAGTGCTCTGCGGGATACTCGGCGGGTTGATCTTTTCGGTGATTCACGCCGTCGCGACTATCCGTTATCGCGCGGATCAGGTAGTGGTTGGCGTTGCGATTAATCTGCTTGCGATCGGTGTGACCCGATTCTTTCTGAAACTGTTCTTCGCCAGCTCCTCGAATTCGCCGCGCATCCCCGGACTCGGCGGGAACATCAATGCGGCGGGATTCGACAATCCGCTGCTGTGGCTGGGTATCGGCGTCGCGCCCCTCGTGGCGTTCATGATCTATAAAACTCCATTCGGGTTGCGCGTCCGAGCCGTCGGTGAGCATCCAGAAGCTGCCGAGAGTGTTGGTGTGAGCGTTAAAGGCGTGCGGTACATCGCGGTAGCAATATCGGGAATCCTGGCGGCGCTGGGCGGCGTTTACCTCGCCCTCGATCAGCACCAGTTCACTGATCAGATGACAGCGGGCCGTGGATTCATCGCAATATCTGCGGTGATCTTTGGGCGGTGGGATCCAATTCGGGCGGCTCTGGCGTGCCTGCTCTTTGCGGCGGCGGAGACGCTGCAGATACAATTACAGGGTAGCCATGCGGTCGCATCGCAATTCATCGAGATGATCCCCTACGTACTCACCATCGTCGCGCTCGCCGGCGTAGTCGGCCGAGCGGTTCCTCCCGCCGCGCTCGGCAAGGTGGAGGACTAGTGGCGTCACCCCTGCGAGGGAAGGCGTCGGCCGTGACGGGGCGCGTGTCGCGGGTCGCGAGCGGCAAGTTGTTCGTGCTGATCATAACGAACTTCGTGGACATGGTGGGATTGCTGATGATCATCCCGCTGATGCCTTTCTACGCGCGGGAGATGGGAGGAGGCGCGCTCATTGTCGCGATCCTCATGGGTGCATTCACTGCGGCGCAATTGCTGAGCGCTCCTTTGTGGGGACGGTTCTCCGATCGATACGGGCGGCGACCGGCGTTGCTCGTCGGGCTCACCGCTTCGTGCATCGCTTATGTGGTCTTCGCCTTCGCGAATTCGATCTGGCTGCTGCTGCTGTCCCGCCTCGTCCAGGGTGCGGGTGGCGGGACCGTAGGTGTGATTCAGGCATACGTCGCCGATTCCGTCGAGCCGCAGAATCGCGCCAAGGCACTAGGCTGGCTTTCGGCGGCGACGAATGTGGGCGTTGCAATTGGACCCGCGATCGGAGGGGTGGCGCTCAAGTTTGGCCGGAGCGGACCTGGACTCGCGGCGGCGAGCCTGTGTCTGGTGAACATCTTCTTCGCCTGGCGATTCCTCCGCGAGTCGAGGGACATGACCGAGGCGCACGAGAAGAAGCCGCGTACGTCGCGGACCATCATCGCGCACGTGATCAGTCATTCCGGCGAGCCGGCGCCGCGCCTGATCTGGATTTACGCAATAGCGATGGGCGCATTCTCCGGTTTGATGGCGATCCTAGCGCTGTTTCTGGCCGACAGGTTCGGCGTGAGCAAGGACAAGATCTGGATCTTCTATACCTACGTCGGCGTTATATCCGTCGTCACGCGCGCCGGGATTCTAGGACGAATGGTCGATCGATACGGTGAGGCGCAACTGTCGCGAATCGGTCTCGCGCTCCTCGCGACAGGCCTGGCGACGCTGCCTCTCGCGCGCGGCTACTTCATGCTCGCGATCACGGTGGCGCTGATCCCGCTCGGCACCGCGTTCACGTTTCCATGCGTGACGTCGATGTTGTCACGGGTAATTTCGAGCAGGGAGCGGGGGCTTTACATGGGAGTGCAACAAACCTTCGGTGGTTTGGCGCGGGTGATCGTCCCGCTCTGGGCGGGGTTTTCATACGATCACTTCGGGAAGTCCGTCCCTCTTTTCACATCGGCTGCGCTCGTGTTCGCAACGATTGTGCTCGGGTTCGGTATCGACGATGGAAGGAAGGCCACGGTGGCTATCACCTCTCCTGAAGGGGTCTGAATGGCATCCGTCCGCGGCTAAGAGGCGGGCGCCGCTGAGTGGTCTTCTTTGGTTTTCCTGACTCACCCCGACTCACGCACGGCTCTCTCCACTTCCTCAACGTGTCCGGGAATCTTGACTTTGGAAAAGATTCGCGCGATTCGTCCGTTTCGGTCGATGATTACGGTCGTGCGCTCGATCCCCATGTACTTGCGTCCATACATGGATTTTTTCTTCCAGACTCCGAACGCGTTGGCGAGCCGGTGATCCGTGTCCGACAGAAGCAGGTATGGTAGCTCGAATTTCTTCTTGAATTTTCGGTGTGACTCGAGACTATCCGGGCTCACTCCTAGCACTACGGCGTCGATCTTCCCGAACCGGGGAAAGGCATCGCGAAAATCGCACGCTTCCTGTGTGCAGCCAGTGGTGTTGTCCTTGGGATAGAAGAAGAGGACCACATCTTTCCCCGCGAGGGAATCGAGGGTCACGATAGTGCCGTTGTCGGCCGCAGCGAAAACCCCGGTGCCTTGTCACCCACACCGGTCACAGCAATGCTCGCCGATTAGTCACGCCTACACCTCGACTACTTCCCACCGAATTGATGTCGCTGTAATGGCTCTTGGGATATGTCAACCGCCAAGCCAGGCAGCTCCGACGAGTCCCAGCGCCACGAGGGTGGAAAAGACGCGCGGCGGAACAAAGAAGTATCGCCAGCTGAGAACAGCGATAAGGGCGATACAAATCGCAAACGACCATCGCACGACGGGTATCTCCGACAGACGCTCAGGCGACATCGCGCCAAGCTGCCACGCCAGAACGGCAGAGAATACCAGAAACACCGAGACGAATAGCCCGAACCCGCTGAAGAAATCCCAGTACGAGCGATTGAATCCCTGAACAGGAAAAGTGACAGTCCGCATGCCATTCACAACGGTGTCCGCGCCCCAGCGTGGATCCACTCGTCGAAAACCGATCGTGTGGCCAAGTGCGAACAGCACGAGGAGCCCCGAGCATATTTGGTAAAGGAGCGAAGCGCTCATCATTGGATTAGAGACAGGTTAGACAACCCAAGAGTGCCCCTTCGGTCAGCGGCCCGGTTCCTGGTAGAGGCCGACAACATTTCCTGCTGGGTCGCTGAACCTGGCTGTTATTTCGGGGGAATCTGCGCCGATCGGCTGCACGATCTTGCCTCCGTGAGCAACGATAGCGTCGATCGTGGCGGCTACGCTGTCACACATGATGTAGGTAAGCAAGCCCGGCTCGGGCGATGCTGGACGGCCGAGCACCCACGCGCCGCTCACTTGACCTGTTGCGTCGTCGAACGCGGTGCTGCCGTCGCCCCGCTTCCTGATCGCCCAGCCGAACACCTCGGAGTAAAAATCCGCTGAGCGCCGGACGTCGGTCGCTGGGATCTCGATGTAGCAAACCTTGCCATTCACCGATTTAGTAGGCATCACAACACTCCCGATTGCCGCATGAAACGAGACAATACCGCCTTTCGATTAGGACTCAAAGCTACGTCAATGACTCCGCGAAGCGCGAGCCGCTTCGGCCCGCCACCAACTATCGAGTGATCCATTATCAAGCGCCGACATGCCTAACGCCGTTGCGAGTTCGCGCAGCAACGTGTCTCCGTCGGCCCTCGATTGATAGACCTTCCGAAGGCCAGCAATGCCCTGTCTTCGGAAGATCGCGTTCGCAACCAACGCCCCGGTTCCGTATAGGAGGTCGCTTGCGCGTTCCGCATCGCTATCCTGGAACCCGCTACGGACGAGTGCCGAAAGCCTGAGCGTCGAATCGGCTTCCTGATACCCGCGAACCAATGCGTACATCTCGCGAGGGGAGCGGCCACGGGATCCACCCAGCCACGTGGCAACACCTTCGCCAAAAAGCGCACTACCGGCCCGCAGATGTGGTCCCAGAACGGCGTGTACAAACTCGTGGAAATACGCTTCGCCGATCGCTGGGTTCCCAAGCAATAAGACGTATCCAAGGTTGAGGCCACCACTGCGCTGGCCGGGCCCCGACGGCTCAGGAAAGAAATCGAGACCGATTGCGCGCTCGACTTCGTCCATTGCGGGTCCGACGTAGGCATCCAAGTGCACGGGTCCGGGCACGGCGAAGAGTTTTGTCACTGAGTCAACAAATCGAGCGACGCTGTCAATCTTGGTCGTGTTTGGTCGCTGTCCCGGTGCATACCAATACGTGATCGGACCTTTGGTTCGTCGCTCCCAACTATCAGTTACGTGAGGGGTAGCGCTCGATAATCGAAAAGTGAACGGGGCGCCAAGTTCACGAAGGGCGTAGAGCCGTTCCAGTGCAAGCGGCGCGATATTCCGACCACCTGAGTCTGCGCGCGCGTAAAGTATTTTGACGACGTAAACGCTGTCGCCGGGACCTGCGGTGGTGACCCCCACGACCGTGGCCGGGAATCCCTGATTCGCTCTGCCGCCCGCTATGTCCCCCACTCGACGATCGAACTCCGTGGACTTACTCCACAGTCCTCTCGTGCGCGCGGAGGAATCCGGTTTGGCGAGGTAAGCGCGAACCAACGAGACGACATTTCGAACGTCGGCAATTGTAGTGTCGACTCCGAATCCGAGGCTTACGGATGGCGAAGGCTGTTGCTGTGCATTAAGCCGGCCGATCGCAAGAACGCTGATGGCCGCCGAAGCTCCGAAAAACGGTCGCAGCCTAAGCCCTCGCTTCGCCATCTTACCGTGGATCTGCGCGGTTGTGCCCGATGCGCAAATCGTAGAGCAGCGTTTCCCCGCTACGCACTTTCAGCGATGGGTAGCGCGGGGAAAGCACGGCTCCGCGTTCGGCACGCAAAAGCAAGTGATTTGTGGGTTCAACTTGGCAAAGTGCATATCTCCCCAGGCCGTCGGTAAGAGTGGAGGCGACGTGAGGCACTGCGCTAATTCTAATTCCCCTACCAGTCACCTGAACGTCGGCGAGCCACGAGGCACTCACTCGCGCATGGGGAATCGGCTGACCCGAAGCGCTGTCTCGCACCACACCATGTAGAACGATGGACTTTGAAGAAAGCCCGGGGGGGCACAGCGCGTCCCGTCCGGCCTTTGGCTCGGGCACCATAATCGTAACGGTCTCTTCCGTGGCAGGGTCCACGTGAACGGCCAGCGGAACTACAGGCGTGTTGACCGTATCCAGGTGAGGTTCCGGCACAGTGAGCAAGTAATCCCCTTCTTCTATCGCGTCAAACTTGAACGAGCCGTCGTTGTCCGTAACGACGCTCTGAATCTTCCGCGGGTCGTGAGCAGTAGTGATTTCAACTCGAACCCCGCTTAGACCATTTTGTCCTTCCTGACGGAGGACAGTTCCTCGAACGACGCTCAGGCTCGACCGACCCAACGGCAATTCTGCTGAATCGAGCACGGTTTTGACCTTCCCGCCAAATTCCCACACTGCGACTGTATGTGCCCTGGGCGTCGTACGAAGCAACGAACGGCCCGAGATATCACCGCTCGAAGACGGTGTCGCGTGCATTTCTTGCATTCGAACCGGTGCCCGAATCGCCCAGTCGGTTACAATCGATAGCCCGTTCTTAACACGGGCGTAGTCGACATATCCGCCGGCGGCGGCCGCGTCGTCATCTCTGTCAATGACATAATGGTATTCGAGCGATCGCAGCTCGGAAGTAGCACGGTCGAGCCACAGCGTTCCCGCGACGTCAATGTGCTTGGTCCTGCTGATCGGCTCAAACGCTAAGCCGATGCGATCATCACGCTTGGAGTCCATAACTGGCCTGAAACAATGTGCCTGCGAAAAGACGTCGGAAGTCAGGGTGCGAGCGTCGGGCGCGAAATAAGTAGAGGAGTCCGCGCCAGAACGCACAAACCCGTAAGTCGCCAGCGACTCCGCGGGCAGGCTCAAATAAGGTTCGGAGCTGAAGGTTCGCGTCTGCCACACTCGCTGGCCGAGAATCCTTTTCGTCGCAGGGTCGAGTTGTCTTTGAAACCGTTCAAGGACAAATCCTGTCTTATTGTCGAGTGATGAAACCACCGTCGCGGAGAGTGCATTTTGTGCGGCCTCCCACAATCTGAACGCAATCTCGCCTTCGGCCGGTCGGATCACACAACGCTGCGCGCCTTCACGGATACAACTGTTAGGTTTGCAGTTACCCGGCCAATCTTTGGATCAAACGTGATCGTTTGCCCATTTTCTATTCGCACTAAATTCGAAGAGTCCGGAGAGAATCCGATCCGTCGGCCGCGTATTCGAAACCATCCAGAGCGCTGGGCTTTTACAGCGTAGTGTCCGGACGAGTCGGTAATTGTTCCTGTCACGACTCGACCCGCACTATCAATGAGCAGAATCGAGGTCGCCGCGGACGGCGTGGACTGGTCACCGATGTACGCCGTTCCGACAATCTGCTGCGCACGGAGTAAACACGAAACGGACGACAATGCGACAATAATCAGGGCACCCGCAAAAAAGTGGCTGCGCCGCGGCCAGAATAAATGGGGGCTGGGATACGAAGCTATGCTAATGATTGGGACTCCCTACCAGTGTCATTGGCGGCCCGGCGGCTTGTACCTCTCGACATCCGTAATCAGCCGAACTCCTGCCTGGTACGTGAAGTACGCGTACGCCCACTCTATGAATACCACGATTCTGTTACGGAATCCGACGAGATACATGATGTGGATGAGCAACCACAGAAACCACGCCGGTCTCCCTGCGAACCTCAGCCGGCCGAAGTCGGCGATTGCGCGCGATCGCCCGATCACGGCCAAATTGCCCTTGTTGAGGTAATGAAACTGCTTTCTGGGCTGGCGCCGTAAATCCCGGATGATCGAACGAGCGGCGAAGGTGCCCTCTTGATTGGCCGCCGGAGCCACCCACGGCACGAGTTGCCCAGCCTGTGTGTACGTCGCGAGATCGCCGATCGCGAAAACCTCGGGGTGCCCCTGGACCGACAGATCGGCGTTCACCTTCACTCTGCCAGCGTTATCCAGTGGAGCGCCAAGGAATTTGCCGAGTGGCGATGCCTTGTTGCCGGCGGCCCAGAAGGTGGTGTGCGCGCGAATCTTCTCGTGGTCGATGTTGACGCCGTTGGCGTCCGCACCGGTTACGAAAGAGCTGACACGAACTTCGACACCAAGGTCCGCGAGGTCGCGCGCCGCGTGCCGCGCCAGATCATCCGGAAACGAAGGGAGGATTCTTGGACCCGCCTCCACCAGAATGACTCTGGTCCGACGTGTATCTGCTCGGCGAAACTCGGAGGCGAGCGCCTTGGTCGCGATAAATGGAATCGCGCCGCACAGCTCGACTCCAGTGGGCCCGCCGCCCACCACCACGAAAGTCAGATATTCATCCCGCTCGTCTGGATCTTCGATCTTTTCCGCAATCTCGTACGCAAGGAGAAAGCGGCGACGAATCTCCGAGGCATCCTCGATCGCCTTGAGTCCCGGCGCGTATGGCTCCCAGTCGTCGTGGCCGAAATAGTGGTGACGCGAGCCCGCGGCGACGATTAGATAATCGTAGGGAAGCTCGCGAAGGTCCTCATCTACACGCACGACGCGCCGCTCTATGTCGATCTCGCGCGCTTCAGCCAGAAATACTTTCGTGTTCCCTTGACGCCTCAGAATCCAGCGGATCGGCGCAGTGATGTCACTTGGCGCCAGTGCCGCCGTCGCGACTTGATAGAGGAGCGGCTGAAAAATGAAGTGATTGGTTCTGTCAATCAGGGTGATATCGACGTTCGCGCGCTTGAGCGCCTTCGCAGCGGCAATTCCTCCGAACCCGCCGCCGATGATGACGACGCGCGGCCGCGCTGGCCGCGCCGGATGATCAGGCAAGCCTATCCTCGAATGATCTGGCGGCAAGAGTCATGAGTAGCACCAGAAATATCAGGAGAACACTGTACGCGGCCGCTGTTCCGAACGCCAGAGCGCGCAGCTGCGCCAGAATCTCCATCGAGATGGGACGGTTGGAGTGCGTGTAGAGAACGACGCTCGCGACGAACTCACCAACGGCAGTGACGGCGGCGAGCAATCCGCCCGCCACCAACCCGGGTCGCGCGGCGGGCAGAATCACCCGTCGCATCGTCATCATCCATGAAGCCCCAAGCCCGCGCGCAGCATCCTCAAGCGAGGCATCCATCTGCCGAAGAGAGGATTCCACGGCAGATGCGACGAGCGGAATGTCACGGATGAAATAGGCCAGCGGTAATATCCAGAACGTCCCGACCAGAAGGACCCGCCCAGTCAGCAGATCGTTCCTGTTGAATGTCGCGGCGAGACCGAGCGCGATCGCGGTCGCGGGGATTGCCCAGGGCAGAGCGACGAGAAGCTCGAGCAATCCCCGACCCCCGAACTTGCGGAACACGATCAGATATCCCGCAATGAAGCAGACCACGAGATTCGCCGCCGTAGCAATCAAAGCCATCGACACGCTGTTCGTGATTGGTTTCCACAGCTCGCTCTCGGAGAAGAGCCGCCGATAGTTTTCGAGGGTGTATTCGGGCGGGAGCACCTGCGTGGTCCAGACTCCGTCCCGCGCAAAGGAGACGAGGATGACCATTAGGTGCGGTAGCACAAGGGCAAGCACGACGATCGCTGATGCGATGGTGGTCACGACTTGGATTCGTCGGGATCGAATGGTCCGCCGTGGACGCCCGCCTTTGCTGGCCAGAGTGTATCTCCGCTTTCGATCGAGCCAGCGAAATAGCGCGAGTCCCGCGACTGCGCTCAAAGCCAACACCGTTGTCTCGACGTAGGCGAGACCCATCGCTCCATTCGTTTTCGAGGCGAGTATCTGCGTTGAGAGAACCCGCAGGCCACCGCCAAAAACATATGGGGCGGAGAAGGATCCGAGCGCATTCATAAAGACGAGGAGCATCGATCCGGCAACCGCCGGCATCAGCAATGGCAACGTCACCCGCCGGAGGCGCTGCCAGGTGCTGGCGCCGAGTCCCGACGCGGCTTCGTCGAGTGTTGCATCGAAGCGCTCCAGTCCAGCTGAGACGAACAGAAAAACATAGACGTACATCGTGTACGCATGAACGAACACGATCGCACCCACACCTTTAAGGCGCCACGGGGCTTCCGCCATTCCGAGAGCGCGCTGCACCACCCGCGTGACGAGGCCGCTCTCGCCGTACAAAAAGAGAAAGGCTATCACGCCGACCAAGGGCGGAAGCGCGGCGGGAAGTGTCGCGACGGCGCGTAGGAGGCGGCGGCCCGGAAACTCGAAGCGACCCAGGAGAAAGGCAAGCGGTACTCCAATCGCGAGTGACGCAAATACCGACGCGACCGAAATGACGAGGCTGGTCCACAGCGCTTCGCGGTCCGCAGGGCTGGCGGCGAACTCTCGCCAGTGACCTAACCCGTTCTCAAAGCTTCCCGCGATGACCGCTGCGTTCGGGTATACCACCGTCCAAAGCAGGAGGGCAATCACGGGTAGCGCGATTAGCCAGCTTTGGCGGCGGGTCGTGGATTTCAAGCCGGCACCAGCGGAAATGGTCCCTTCAAAGGCGAGACGGAGACGCTGTCCTCTTCGCGCGACTCCCCCGATTGCGATTCGACATCGACGCTAATGCCATCGGCGAGCTGGACACGATACACGACCATGCCGCCCGCAAACCTCCGGTTCGTAATGTGTCCCCGCCACGCGAGAACTCCGGGACTTTTCGACAGCTCCAATGCATCCGGCCGCAAGACGACATAAGCCGGCGTGACGTGCGGAGGGGCTCCGTTGGCTCGAGTTACGCTTAGGTCCCGTCCGACACCGCCGATCGTCACCGTTGCCGTGGTTCCTTTGTCAATCGCAGGCACGATGCTACCCCGTCCGATGAAGGCCGCCACTTCGCTTGAGGCCGGACTATTGTACAGCTCCTCCGGCGTTCCGACCTGGAGGAGCTTGCCTTTTTTCAGGAGGGCGATCCGGTCTGCCACCGCGAATGCGTCTTCCTGATCGTGGGTTACGAACAGAGCCGGTACCCCGACCCGCCGCAGCATTGCTCGCAGGTCGTCACGCATCGCGTGCCTCAACGCGGGATCGAGATTGGAGAGTGGCTCGTCGAGCAACAACGCCTCGGGCTCGATCACCAGTGCGCGGGCCAGCGCGACGCGCTGCTGCTCACCTCCCGAGAGGGATTGAACGGCCCTACCGCCAGCCCCTTCGAGCCCCACGCTCGTGAGCGCGGCGCGCGCTCTCTCCAGCCTGTCCGTCTTGCTCACACCGCGCGCTTCAAGGCCAAACGCGACGTTCTCCTCTACCGGCATATGGGGAAAGAGCGCATAGTGCTGGAACACCATTCCGAAACCACGGCGCTCGGGCCCGACCCGCGTGATGTCGGTCCCGCCGAGCGTGACCGTTCCGGCATCCGGGGTCTCGTAGCCGGCCGCCATGCGGAGAGTCGTCGTCTTACCCGACCCAGATGCTCCGACCAGCGCGAGCAGTTCGCCCGGACCAACCTCGAACGAGACATTGTCTACGGCGGTGTACTCGCCAAAGCGTCGAGTTACGCCGTTGAGAGCGAGAGCTCCGCTCCTACTCTTATCTCGCTCACTCTCACTGCGCGCGCTCGGCGCGGCTTTCACTGTTGCTGTCCGCGGTTCCTGATGTTCGCGTCCCAGTACTTCATCCACTCATCGAGGTGCGCGGCCATCACGTCGCGATCGACCGGCATCGGCTTGATCTTCGCCGTCGCATCGCGGATCCATGAAGGAAGCTTCGACATCGGAATGTCCTTCCGGGCAGGAATTCGGAGAAAAGAGTCGGCGGCGGCAATCATCGCCTCGGGCGTCGTCACGTACTCGTAGTACTCTTCGGCCTCCTTCGGATGCTTGGTACCGCGCACGATCGCGATGCCATCGACCAGCAGCGGCGTTCCACTCGAAGGAATGACGTACTTTATGGGGATGCGAGTGCGCTGCTCGAGCGTGGCGAAGTCGGGCATGTCCCACATCGTCACCACACCCTCCTGGCGGCCGAGCTTCTGGTAGAGAATGGTCGGATTCAGAACGTAGTCTCTCGTGTTCGCATCCAGTTTCCGGAGCCACTCATAACCAGCATCTGGCTTGCCGGTTTGCGCAATTGATCGAGCCATGATCGCGCCGAAAATCGCCCGCATTGTGCCCGACGCTACCGGGTCGCGAATCAGAATCTTCCCCTTCCACTTCGGATCAAGAAGATCGTCCCAGTCCTTCGGCGCGTCGGCATCCTTCACCGCGTCGCGGTTGTACCCGATGACCTCCGGGGTCAGATAGGTGCCGTACCAGTTGTCGTGTACTTCGCGCCCTTCGCGTTCGATGGTCGCCGCCCACGTCGGCTTGTATGGTTGAAGCAAATCCTCCTTCGTGGCCCGATCGAATGCTTCAGCCGGCGCACCGAACCAGACGTCAGCCTGCGGATTCGGTTTCTCGGCTCTCACTCGCTCGAGAACTTCCTGCGACCCCATGTCGACCCATTCCACCGCGATGTCGGGGTGAGTCTTCTCGAAACCCTTCTCGAAGTACTCGAGCAGTTCTTTCCCGTGCGGCGAATAGACGATCAGAACGGTGCGATGATCCGAGCTGCAAGCGGCGAACGCCAGCAGTGCCCCAACCCAGATCTTTCGTCTCATCGAATGGTGTTGCCGCCGAGGAGGTTAGCGAAGATGCGAGCGCTACCTGAAACGCCGGCGGGAAGCTGACGAAAGAGCGCGAGCGATACGTAGATGTAGGTCCCACGTCCGTACCGCGCCGCGAGAATCGCCGCGCGGTTGGGCCGCTCAGCTGGATCGCTCATCGCCAGCATCGTTCGATAATGTGGATCGAAGGTCGAAGGCATGTATGACGCTCGTTCCTGAACCCAACCTTTGAAATCATCCTGAGTGATCACGTTCGGCGCGTTGAGCAGGGGCGATCGAGGGTCAGTGAAGGTGACTGGCGCGTCTTCGTCAGTAACGCGCTCAGCCGGTTGCTTCAGTGTAATCGGATACGGCATGATACCCGGACGCTGCATCTCGCCCTGTCCGTACTGCACGACGAGACGGCCACCATTACGAACGTATGCGAGCAGGTAGTCGTTGTTGCCCTGAAGGGCCGGACTCGCCTGATAAGCGCGCGGGCCGACGACGATCGCTGAGAACTGGCTGAGGTTTGTTCGGGGGATGTCTTCGGGTTCCACTATGGTGAGCGGCACTCCAAGCTGCTGGAGAACGGGCGCGACGTTGTCCCCGACACCGGGCACATAGGCGACGTTCAGCTTCGCCGGCAGTGCGACATCTGCCGCGTTGATGGTGAGCTTGGAGGCCCGATATATCCGCTGTGGATTGATGTGGGGATACTCGATCGGGACGTAACCTGATCGAAAGGGTTGTCCTTTCGCTGTCGCCGTCGCCGCAATCTCGTGGATGCCGCGCGGCAAAGCACCTATCACCTTGAATGTGAGAGTCCGAGTGGCTCCGGGCGCCATTACGACCGTGCGCATGAGGGAATCCGCTGACAGGCCACGCGGCAGGGAGACGCTGACTGTCACCGGCGTGGAGTCGCTGAGCGCCGAACGCAGCGTCGTCTTGAGCAGCTGATAGAACGGTGCGTTTGCTCGCGCCATGGTGACGGCCTGGTCGAGCGTGACCGAAACCCCTGGTGCCACGATGAGTGGACGCTGTACGTCTCCACGCACCTGATCGACGTAATGGAATACTATCGGGGCGCTGAGGTAGATCGGACTCGACCCGGGGGTGGTAACGAAAACATGTGCGCCTCGACGCAGCTCCCGCTCGTCCTCTGATATTGTGGACACCTTGGGCCCGAATAAGTCGCCATTTCTGGGACTCACGAGCCACCACGGCTGCGATATCTCGCGCCCGACGTACCACTGGGTCCACCGATAGACAGAGTCAGGAAGAATGGCTCGCGCCCTTCCGTCGACTCTGACGGCGGGCATCATGATTGGCACACGGCCACGATTGTAGATTGCCAGACTGATTTTCGCCGAGTCTCCGAGGGCAACTACCTGACGGTCAGCGACCGCTTCGAGGTCGATTGGAGGGGGGCGATCCGGCGGATTAATGCGTCCGTCGCGGACGATGAACTTGCCAACAGTGTCGAGCCCTGCGAAGATCGAACTCTCTTCCTTTGGCGGCGGAGCAGCTACTCGCGAATCCTCGCGCGTCAGATAATCCCAAACTACTCCCTTTCGCCTCAGAGTGCCCTGGCCCTGAGATTTGTGTTGCGAGCGACTGTCGGCCGCTATCTCCTGATAGGAAAGGCCAAGATAAGGGTTGTATTCGCCGACGTTGATTTCGAGCGTCCGATCTTGAGGTGAAAATCGCGCGAGCCGGTAGAATTTAAGCGGCGTCCACGGCGCGCCGAACGTGCCCGTAGGGAAGCGGACGGTATCCGCCGCCAGTCTGTACGCGTCGCGAGCGACGATCGCCGACACCTGGTGATGGCCGTGACCGTCGCGTCGTGTTCCAGAGAATGTCGTGATCACGATATGCGGCCGGAATGCGCGCATCACCGTAATCACGTCACGCAACAGTGAATCCTGAGGCCAGTGATTCCGCGTTTCATCCGCGGTCTTCGAATATCCAAAGTCGTACGCGCGCCCAAAATACTGATGCGCACCGTCAATGCGGCGAGCTGCGAGCAACTCCTCTGTGCGGATGACGCCGAGGGCTTCACCTAGCTCGTTACCGATCAGGTTCTGCCCGCCGTCTCCTCGCGTCAACGACATGTAGGCCGTTTCGACGTTCCTGCCGCGAGCGAGCCAGGCGATCAGGTTCGTATCTTCGTCGTCCGGGTGCGCGGCGATCCATAGGACGCGCATTGGCTCGGGACCATCGTATCCCTGTACCAGGTCTGCCGCAGGCGGACCAACGTTGAACTGCGCCTGAGCGGATAGGGGATGCGGCATCAGCACGGCCGCACCGAGCACAGCAAGTGTTACTGCTCTCTGCATTCTTGTCGGGAGATCGATGCTCAAGTTTTCAACGCCATGCCGCGGCGTTTCGCTCCGGCTGCCTGCTGCATCGCCGCATTTACCTCGGCCACGATGCGGTCCTGCTCTTTCTTGTGCGCCTCGGCGTAACCTTCAGCCGGACTCGCCCGATCGGGGCGCCCGACGTAACGCGTCAGGAGCGCGTTGCCCGTCGACATTCTAAGACGCGGCCCGACGTAGGACCACGCGCCTTGATTCTTCGGTTCCTCCTGCGCCCAGACCACTTCCTCGATCCCCGGATAGAGATCGACGATCTGCGCGATCTGGTTGCCGGGCCACGGATAGAGCTCCTCCACTCGGACGATCGCTACGTGAGGAGCACGTTTCGACGCGAGATCGTAGTAGATCTTCCCCGTGCAGAACACAAGCCGTGTGACCGCCTTGCGATTCTCCGATGCGATTGCGTCGTCGATCACAGGGCGAAAGCTTCCACTCGTGAGGTCGCCCAGCTTAGACGCGGCTTCCGGCAGGCGCAGCAAACTCTTCGGCTGCATCAGAATTAGTGGGCGCCTCTCGTAGAGCTTTGACTGCCGTCGCAGAATGTGGAAGTACTGTGCCGGCGTCGACGGATACGCCACACGCTGATTTCCTTCGGCGCACAACTGGAGGAATCGCTCGAGACGCGCACTCGAGTGCTCTGGTCCCTGCCCTTCATAGCCGTGAGGAAGGAGCAGCACGATCGACGAGTCCTGCCCCCACTTCGCGCGATCGGCGGCGATGAATTGGTCGATGATCGGCTGTGCCACGTTCACGAAATCCCCGTACTGCGCCTCCCAAAGCACCAGCGTCTGCTCGGCCGCTGTGCTGTAGCCATACTCGAAGCCAAGCACGGCTGTCTCCGAGAGCGGGCTATTGTAGATCTCCATCCTGCCCTGACCTTCGACGTTGGCGACGTGCTGAAGCGGGACATAGATCTCTCCCGACTCCGAATCGTGGAGTATGGCCTGTCTGTGGGAGAACGTTGCGCGCTCGGAATCCTGCCCCGTGAGCCGGACTGATTTCCCCTCGGTGAGGAGAGACGCAAACGCCAGAGCTTCCGCATGCCCCCAGTCGATTCCACCCGCGTCGCCCAACGCGTCGGCCCGGCGAGCCAGAGTCTTGGCGAGCCGCGGATTCACCTTGAGGGTCGAAGGCCACTTGAGAAGCCGGTCGTTCAACTCGCGCAGAACATCCGCACTGACAGCGGTGTCGCCGCTGGCCGCACCCGACTGATCTGCCTCAGCTTCCTTGGCCGGATTGTACTCGGGCCCATGAACCTCGCCGGCCCTCATCGCCGTCTGGATCTGGTCGAAGTTTGCTGCGGCGTCGGCGTCGATCTGCTTCACTTCCTCCGCAGTGACAACCCCCTCTGCGACCAGGCGGCTGCCCCAAACTTCGCGGGAAGAGGGGTGAGACTTGATTGCCTTGTATAGGACCGGCTGAGTGAACGCAGGCTCGTCCGTCTCATTGTGTCCGTGACGGCGGTAGCCGACGACGTCGATCAGAAAATCCTTCCCGAATCTGGCCCGGTAATCGATCGCCAGCCGAACGACGTGCACGCACGACTCCGCATCGTCGGCGTTGACGTGAACGATCGGAACCTCGAACCCTTTGGCGAGATCGCTCGCGTACCGTGTCGATCTGGCGTCGATGGGATCCGTCGTGAATCCGACTTGGTTGTTGACGATGATATGTAGCGTCCCACCCGTCCTGAACGCAGTAAGTCCGGAAAGGTTGAGCGTCTCAGCCACAACACCCTCGCCGGGAAATGCTGCGTCGCCGTGGACACAAATGGGTACCACCGCGGCTTCGTCGCGCTCCCCGTTTCCGGCGAGCACCTGCCGCGCCCTTGCAACGCCTTCGAGAACGGGATTCACGACTTCGAGATGGCTCGGATTCGGGATCAGTACGACCTCGACTTCACGCCCGGTGGACACTTGCCTCTTCCCAGTCGCGCCGAGGTGATACTTCACATCGCCGGTCTCGCTGACCGCGTTGGTCGCTGCGTGTTTGCCCTCGAACTCCTCGAAGATCGTGGCGTACGGCTTGCCGAGGGTGTGCGCCAGAACGTTGATGCGTCCGCGGTGCGCCATTGCGAGATCGACTTCGCGGGCGCCATGGGCCGCGGCTGATTCGATCGCGACGTCGAGCATGGGCACCAAGATGTCGCTGCCCTCGATCGAGAAGCGCTTGTAACCCTGATACGCGCGGCCGAGGAACCGCTCCAGCCCGTCCACTTCCGTCAGTCGCTGGAGCACGGCTTTTTTCTCTTCGTCGCTGAGTGGCGCATTCATCCGCCCGCTTTCGATCTGCTCGCGGAGCCACTCGCGCTCCTCGACTCTGCCAAGGTGCGATATCTCGAACCCGATTCTCGACGAGTAGAGCTCGCGGAGACGCGCGACCACGTCTGCACCACTGCCCCCGGATGCACCGAGCGCAATTCCCGGAATGCTGGCGAGGTGTTCGTCGCTCAGGCCATGAAATTCCGGAGTCAGCTCCGGTGTTCCCTCGGGCGGCGTGCCCAAGGGATCAAGCGGTACGGCCAAATGACCGTAACTGCGAATAGCATCGACTAGCTCAGCGGCAGCGGCGACATCGCGAAGAAAAGCGGGATCAAGTTGTCCCGCCGCAGAAGACTGACCAGGAGCAGCCGGTCGGGGCGCGCCATTCAGATTTTCGGCAAATCGGAAGAATTGGCGCCACGATTCGTCCACCGACGCTGGATCGCGCCGATAGGCTTCGTACGCCTCGCTTATGTATCCGTCGTTAAAGACGCCCGTAATCGGGTCGGAGCTCATGCTTCTAAATTTAACTGCGCTCCACAGGCCTTGACGCACTGGCGCCGGAGCCGAGTGTGTACTTCGGCCGCGCTGCGGCTGCGTGCAAGATCCTGAGCGCGGGACCCTGTTCAAGCGTCGGCAGATAGAGGAACCCGGCGATGCCATTCACGTCGAGCAGCTGCAGTTCCTCGGCATGCCGCGTGAGGCTGACCGCGATGACAGGCGTTTTGGAGAGGAGAGCGTCGTGCTCCCACTGCTGGAGCGGAATTGTTGCGAGCAAGTCGTAGTCGCAGATCACGACGTCCGGTGAGGAATCCGCCGCGGCCTTCACCGCGGAATCAAGCCCGACGGCATTGGTCGTCGTGAGGCCCATTCCCGCAAAGTAGCGCGCTATGTGCTCGCTTAAAAAGGAATGGCGCGCAATGCACAGTGCGCGGAGGGGGGTGGCCCCCACTTCGGAGCCTAAAACTCTTTCTGAAAACATGCCCGTGGATCGTAAGTCACCACGAGCCATAGGGCAAGCAGAGCAGGGCATTGTGCAAATCGAACCGAATGCTTCGTCTTGCACTGCAACTGAAGCAAAAACAAAAAGCGTCCCGCACTCATTGAGTGCGGGACGCCGCAACCTGAACTAACAGCCAGTGGCAGCCAGTTACTTCTTCGTCTTGTCGACGTTATTGCCGATGATCCCGCCGAGAATGGCTCCGGCTGCGCCGCCGATGACCGCGCCCTTCACCTTGTCCTTGCTGGTCACCGCGCCAATGACTGCACCAGCGCCGGCGCCGATCGCAGCGTCACGCTTGGTGTGCTTGACTACTGGGGCCGGGGCGGGAGCGGAGTAGACCGGTGCAGAGGAGTACGTTCCACTCGACCCAGAGCTGCTCCGGCGCGTGGTGCGACGCGCCGGCGCACGATAAACGGTACGAGGCGCCGGATTGGTGCTTGTCAGCGCTGCCGACTGGGCTGTCCGCGCACGCTCTGCGGCCGTGACGCTGTCGAGTGGTGTGTACGCCCGGCTCGCCGCCGCCGTCGAGAGATCAGAGTTCAGCGCGCTGTCAGCAGCGGTCTGAGTTTTGTCTCCCTTCGAGCAAGCGAAAACGAACAGCGCGGCCGGGAGAATTAGTAGCTTTTTGAACATTTTCAAGCCTCCAGAGGTAACCCCCGCTCAACGCGACGGCACTACCATAAAGGGCACGGTCTATGCCAACGCGGCGTCAGAGTTAAGCCGCGGTAGCCCCGGCTAACGCCGCCGTGGAGGCCATATCGTCCTCCAAGGAGGCCGGCAGAACGAGACGAAAACTGCTCCCCTCTCCAGGCGTTGAGCAGACGGTCAAAGTTCCGTCCAGCAGTTGAGCCAGCCGCCGCGAAATCGGGAGCCCCAAGCCGGTCCCCGGCTGCTTCGATTCAGTGACCTGCACGAACTCCTCGAAGATACGTGCAATGTCCTCCGGCGCTATTCCAACACCTTGGTCGATCACCTCTATTTCCACACCCTTATTCTCGTTCTGTCCGCACATGACCCGAATCGGCTTCCCTTCGCCGAACTTTATCGCGTTCGAGAGCAGGTTGAGCAGGATTTGCCGGACCCGACGCGGGTCGCTCACAATGCTAAACGACTCGCCCTCCATGCTCAGGCTCAGCGTCGACCCGTATTCGTCCGCCAGCGGTCGCACGGTGACGAACAGGTCCTCGATAAGCGACGGGAACAGTACCGGCTGCAGAGTGAGCTCGATCTTCCCCGCTTCGATCTTGGACAGATCCAGGACGTCGTTCACCAACTCGAGGAGATGACGCGCCGCCTTGAGCGTGCGCTGAAGACCTTCTTTCTGTTTGGCGTTGAGTGGCCCATAGATGTTGTCGAGCATGATGGTGCTGTAGCCGATCACAGCGTTGATCGGGGTCCGCAGCTCGTGGCTCATAGAGGCGTAGAAGCGATTGCGGGCACCCATCGCCTGTTCGAGAGCGACCTGGCGGCGGTGCAGCTCGTCGTTCATTTGCGACAGCTTGGCCGCGGAGCGTGCCTCCGTTTCCAGGAGCGACGTGCGGTGCTCCAGTTCCAGCTCACGCTTCTGGGATTCGCGGAGCAGCTCGCCCTGGGTCTGCAGCTCGCGCTGCTTGAGAAAGAGATCGACGAACACCGCGACCTTCGATCTCAGGACGTCGGGGTTAAAGGGCTTGAATACGTAGTCAACGGCACCCATCGAGTAGCCCTTGAAGACGTATGCGTCCTCTTTGCTGATCGCGCTCAGAAAGATGATCGGTATCGTGCGTGAACGCTCGCGCGACTTGATGATCTCGGCCACCTCGAAGCCGTTCATGCCTGGCATCTGCACGTCGAGAAGCATCACCGCGAAATCCTGCACGAGGACCTGTCGCAGCGCGTCCGGGCCGGATCCGGCGCGCACCAGAGTCTGCCCAAGGGGCTCCAGAATCGCCTCGAGCGCGAGAAGGTTCTCGGGGCGGTCGTCCACGAGAAGGATATTGACGCGATTGTCAGTCATACCGCCGTTCTCCTGCCCGCCGTGGCCCGTGTCAGACACATGTCGATCAGGCGCGGTGCAAGATCATTCAAAGCGAGCACCTCAGCGGTGGGCACGGCCCGGATCGCCGCTTCCGGCATTATCGGAATCTCGGCAGTCTTCGGGTCCTGCACCAGAGCACGGCCGCCGCGCTTCACCACATGCGCGAGGCCGCTGGCGCCATCTTCGTTCGCCCCGGTAAGGATCACGCCGATTGTCCCGGCTTGATAGGTATCGGCGGCCGACCTGAGCATCACGTCGATGGAGGGGCGGCTGAATCTGACGGGCTCCTCAAGCGTGAGCGACATGTATCCTAATTCGATCAGGAGGTGATAATCCGCTGGCGCGATGTGGACGGTCCCCGCCGACAGCACATCCTTGTCTTCGACCTCGCAGACCTTGAGATCCGTCGCGTCCTGTAGAATCCGCGCCAGCAGCTCATTGGAATCCTTGCTCCGATGCTGCACTACCACGATCGGAATTGGGAACTCCGGCGGAAGGCCTCCCAATAGCTGCGTCATCGCGGACAACCCGCCCCACGACGTGCCCAATGCGACGATCGAGTATGGCAACGCTATCTCACCTTTCGGAAGATTTTTTCCGGAGGCGCTATCTGCTGATAGCAGTCCTCATGGGCCATGAATCGCAACGTCTCCTTGCTTCCCAGCACCAGCACTCCGAACACGACGAGACTGTCGTAGAACAAGCCGTGCACCTTGGACTGGAGCGTTTTGTCGAAATAGATGAGCACGTTCCGGCAGAGGATGACGTTGAACTCGCTGAATGAGCGGTCCGTCACCAGGTTGTGCTGGGAGAACACCACGTTCCTCGTCAGTGACTGATCGAAGAGCGCTCCGCCGTATTTTGCGGTGTAGTACTCCGAGAATGATCTCTTGCCCCCGGCCCGTATGTAGTTATCCGTGTATTCCTGCATGCGCTCCAGCGGAAAGATTCCGGCCTTCGCCCTCTGCAGCACAACCTCATTGATGTCCGTCGCGTAGATCCGGGAGCGATCGTAGAGACCTTCCTCGCGCAGCAGCATCGCCATCGAGTAGACCTCTTCGCCCGTCGAGCAGCCGGCGTGCCAGATGCGGATGAATGGATAGGTGCGGAGGAGCGGAACCACGTGCTCACGGAACGTCACGTAGAAGCCCGGATCGCGGAACATCGCCGTCACGTTGATGGAGAGATCGAGCAGCAACCGCTCCATCATTTCCGGCTCGTGAAGCACGCGCTCCTGGAGGGCGCTCACATTCGGTAGCCCTTCCTCTTCGATGCGCTTCCAGAGCCGGCGGCGAATCGATGCGTACGCGTACGCCCGGAAATCGAATCCGTAGTGACGAAAAATTCCTTCCAGCAGCAGCTCGATCTCGATTCTCTCGAGATCGGGCTTGAACGCCTCCCGCTCGGGCTCAGTGCCAGCGCTGGGTGCTTCGGCTACCTGTAGAGCCATACTCGCAAGAGGGATAACAGCTGCTCAGTATCGACCGGCTTGGTGATGTAATCGGAAGCTCCGGCCGTGATGCACTTTTCGCGGTCACCCTTCATCGCCTTCGCCGTCAGCGCGATGATTGGAAGCGTCTTGAACCGGTCCATCGCCCGGATCGCAGCCGTAGTCTCATACCCGTCCATTTCGGGCATCATCACGTCCATCAGCACCACATCCACATTCGGATCCTTCCTCAGCTGCTCGATCGCCTGGTTGCCGTTTTCGGCGAACCGCACGATCATGCCATGATCCTCGAGCATGCTCGTCAGCGAGAAAATGTTGCGAACGTCGTCGTCTACCACGAGTACGTTTCTCCCGGCAACCACAGAGTCAGCGTCATGCAAGTGTTCCAGCATCTTCCTCTTCTGCTCGGGCAGCTTCGCCTCGACGCGGTGGAGGAAGAGCGCGGTCTCGTCCAGCAGACGTTCCGGGGACTTCACATCCTTCACGATGATGGTCTCAGCGTACTTCTTGATCTTCGTCTCGTCTTCCGGACTCAGCTCTTTCCCGGTATAGATGATGATCGGAAGATCGTGGTTGTCCGGATCGGACTTCACCTTCTCGAGCAAGTCGAAGCCGCTCATGTCGCCGCCGGCCCGTAGTCCCAGGTCGAGCACCATGCAGTCGAAGTGCATCTCGTGGAGCTTACTGAGCGCTTCCTCCGCGGAGGCGACGGCGCTGATGACGACATCGTCGTGTGCGATCAGCTCAACGATGCTTTGCCGCTGCGCTTCGTTGTCCTCGACGACCAGGAGGTTTTTCGGAACGGTGTCGATGAAGCTGGAGATCCGCGCGAACGCGGCATCGAGGCCTTCCTTGCTCACCGGTTTGGCAAGGTAAGCAATTGCGCCGGCGTTGAGTCCCGCACGCTTTTGCTCGACCCCCGAGATGATGTGAACCGGCACGTGACGGGTCTCGGGATCCCGTTTGAGACGATCGAGCACTTCGAGTCCGTCCATTCCCGGCATGTCGATATCGAGCGTGATCGCGTCGGGCCGAATCTCGCGCGCGGCCTTGAGGCCCGCCTCGCCGTCGAGTTCGATCACGGCCTTGTACCCCTTGTCGCGCGCCATGTCGAGCAGGACCTTGGCGAAGTTCTGATCGTTCTCGATGACGAGCACCGTTCGATCGCCCTCATCAATTCGCTCCCGGTCGTCCTCGATCACCGTTTGTGGCAGTGTTCGGCGCTCAGGTCGATACAGCAGAGCGTCCCCGGTAGCCTTACGCCTATGGTCACGAGGTCCCGGCCTCTTGGCCGGAGTCATCCACGCAGCCGATTCCGTGTCGCGGCTCGAAGAAGCGGAGGTGCTGGTGCGGACCGGCTCGCGGTCGGGTCCATCCTCACGCGGCACGAACTGCGCGGGAAGGAACAAGGTGAACGTGCTGCCCTGATTCTCGGCGCTCTCGACCTTGATCTCTCCGCCGAGGAGCCGCGCAATCTCGCGGCTGATCGAAAGACCGAGACCGGTTCCTCCGTACCTGCGATTGGTGGTTCCGTCGGCCTGCTGGAACGCCTCGAAGATCAGCCGCTGCTTGTCCTTTGGAATTCCGATGCCGGTGTCGGCGACGGCGAACGCAACCACATCCGAAGCCGTTTCTAGCGTCGGATTCAAGAACCGCCGTCCCTTCTCGGCGCGGCGAATGGTAAGCGTGACCTTTCCCTGTTCGGTGAACTTGAACGCGTTGGACAGCAGGTTCTTCAGCACCTGCTGCAGCCGTCCGCCGTCGGTGAAGATCGTCGGCGGAAGGTCCGCGTTCAGGTCCACGTGGAATGCGAGCCCTTTCTGATCCGCCAGCGCATTGAAGTTTCGCTCCGCGAAATCCTTGACATCCGGGATCCGTATGTCGGTCGGATTCACATCCATCTTGCCGGCTTCGACCTTCGACAGATCGAGCACGTCGTTGATCAGGTTTAAGAGATCGCTGCCCGAGGTCAGAATCGTGTGCGCGAACTCCACCTGTTTTGGCGTGAGGTTGCCGTCCTTGTTCTCACTCAACAGGCGGGCGAGAATGAGGAGGCTGTTGAGCGGAGTTCTCAGCTCGTGCGACATGTTAGCCAGGAACTCCGACTTGTACTTGGAGCTGAGAGCAAGCTGTTCAGCCTTCTCCTCGAGGGCGAGTCGTGCCGCCTCCACTTCCTCGTTCTTCGATTCTACCTTGCGATTTTGCTCCGCCAGCAGCGAGGCTTTCTCCTCCAGCTCCTCGTTGACCTGTTGCAGCTCTTCCTGCTGATCCTTGAGCAGCTCTTCGGATGTTCGTAACGTTGTGGCCTGTGCCTCGAGCTCGGCGTTAGATCTCTTGAGCTCTTCCTGTTGCTTCCTTAACTCCTCGGACTGACTCTGAAGCTCGAGGGTCAGGCTCTGAGACTGCTCGAGCAGTTCCGCCGTGCGCATGTTGGCGGCGATCATGTTGATCACGACGCCCACGGTTTCCGCCAGCTGATCGAGGAAGAGCTGGTGGATCTGGCTGAACGGCAGGAACGAAGCAAGCTCGATCACCGCTTTTACGTCTCCCTCGAACAAAACCGGAAGCACGAGAATGTTGCGCGGTGGCGCTTCACCAAGGCCCGAGGTGATGCGGACGTAGTCGTCGGGAACGTTGGTGAGAAGAATCGGTTTCTTCTCGAGGGCTGCCTGTCCGACGAGCCCCTCGCCGAGCCGGAACCGGTTTCCAACGTGCTTGCGCTCCTTGTACGCATAGCTGGCAATGAGCTTGAGCAGCGGAGCTTTGTTCTCCTCCTCCATGATGTAGAACGCCCCGTGATGGGCCGAGACGAGCGGCGTGAGCTCCGACATAATGAGCTTCGACACCGCTTCCAGATCCTTCTGTCCCTGCATCATCCGCGAGAACTTTGCCAAGTTCGTCTTCAGCCAATCCTGCTCGGTGTTCTTCTCTGTCGTCGACTTCAGATTCGCGATCATCTGATTCAGGTTGTTCTTGAGCTCGTCCAGCTCGCCCTGAGCCTCGACCGCGATCTGCCTGCTCAGATCGCCTCGCGTCACCGCGGTCGCGACATCTGCGATGGCTCGCACCTGTAGCGTCAGGCTGTTCGCCATCGCGTTCACGTTGTCAGTAAGTGCTCTCCATGTTCCGGCGGCGCCTGGCACTTCGGCCTGACCACCAAGCTTCCCTTCGGTGCCCACTTCCTTGGCGACGCGCGTTACTTCGTCCGCGAAGACGCGGAGCGAATCCACCATCGCGTTGACCGTGTTTTTGAGCTCGAGAATCTCACCCCTCACCTCGACGGTGATCTTCTGCGAGAGATCTCCCCTTGCGACCGCTGTCGTGACGAGGGCGATGTTTCTGATCTGGCTCGTCAGGTTTCCGGCGAGTGTGTTAACGTTGTCCGTCAGGTCCTTCCACGTGCCAGCGACTCCGGGCACGTTTGCCTGTCCACCGAGCTTTCCTTCCGTGCCCACGTCGCGGGCGACTCGCGTCACCTCGGATGAGAACGCGCTGAGCTGATCGACCATCGTGTTGATCGTGTTCTTCAGCTCGAGGATCTCTCCCTTCACGTCGACGGTCATCTTGCGCGATAGGTCCCCTTTGGCGACCGCCGTCGTGACGTCGGCGATATTGCGCACCTGACCGGTGAGGTTCGAGGCCATGAAGTTCACGTTGTCGGTGAGATCCTTCCACGTTCCGGCGACACCGGGCACGTTCGCCTGGCCGCCCAAGCGGCCTTCGGTTCCCACCTCGCGCGCGACGCGGGTCACTTCACCGGCGAACACGCTCAGGCTGTCCACCATGGTGTTGATGGTCTGCTTCAGCTCGAGGATCTCTCCCTTCACATCGACGGTGATCTTGCGCGAGAGGTCGCCCTTGGCGACCGCGGTCGTGACGTTGGCAATGTTTCTGATCTGTCCGGTAAGGTTGGACGCCATCGCATTCACATTGTCCGTCAGATCTTTCCACGTTCCAGCCACGCCCGGCACGCTCGCCTGGCCGCCCAGCTTCCCTTCAGTTCCTACTTCCTTGGCCACGCGCGTCACTTCATCGGCGAAGGAGCCGAGCTGGTCGACCATGGTGTTGATGGTGTCCTTTAGTTCCGCAGTCTCTCCCTTGGCCTCGACGGTGATCTTCTGCGAAAGATTCCCGCGTGCCACCGCCGTGGTCACGGCCGCAATATTTCTCACCTGACCGGTGAGATTTCCCGCCAGCGTGTTCACGTTGTCGGTAAGGTCCTTCCACGTGCCCGCGACCCCGGGAACGCTTGCTTGCCCGCCGAGTTTGCCTTCGGTGCCCACTTCGCGCGCGACGCGCGTTACTTCCGCCGCGAATGCGCTCAGCTGATCGACCATGATGTTGATCGTGTTCTTCAGCTCCAGGATCTCTCCCTTCGCTTCCGCCGTGATTTTTCTGGAAAGATCTCCCTTTGCGACGGCGGTGGTGACGTCGGCGATGTTGCGAACCTGACCCGTGAGGTTCGATGCCATGAAGTTCACATTGTCGGTCAGGTCCTTCCAAGTTCCCGCGACGCCCGGCACTTCGGCCTGGCCGCCCAGCTTGCCTTCGGTTCCAACTTCTTTTGCGACGCGAGTGACTTCGGACGCGAACGCGCTCAGCTGATCGACCATGGTGTTGATCGTGCTCTTCAGCTCCAGGATTTCACCCTTTGCTTCGGCGGTGATTTTTCTGGACAGATCTCCCTTTGCGACCGCTGTGGTGACGTCGGCGATGTTTCTGATCTGGCCCGTCAAGCTCGACGCCATGGCGTTCACGTTGTCCGTGAGACCCTTCCACGTGCCACCCACGCCGGGCACTTCGGCCTGTCCGCCAAGCTTTCCTTCGGTTCCCACTTCCTTGGCAACACGCGTCACTTCCGATGCAAAGGTGCTGAGCTGGTCCACCATGGTGTTTACCGTGTTCTTAAGCTCGAGGATTTCACCACGCGCGTCGGCGGTGATCTTCTGCGACAGGTCACCCTTCGCCACCGCCGTCGTCACCGCAGCGATGTTTCTCACCTGGCTGGTGAGATTACCCGCCAGAGTGTTCACGTTGTCGGTCAGATCCTTCCACGTGCCACCGACTCCGGGCACTTCCGCCTGACCTCCGAGCTTGCCTTCCGTTCCGACTTCACGCGCGACACGCGTGACTTCCGAGGCGAATGCGCTGAGCTGATCCACCATGATGTTGATGGTGTTCTTCAGCTCCAGAATCTCTCCGCGCGCATCAGCGGTGATCTTGCGTGACAAATCGCCCCGCGCGACCGCCGTCGTGACGTCAGCGATGTTTCTCACCTGACCGGTGAGGTTTGAGGCCATGAAATTCACGTTGTCGGTCAGATCTTTCCACGTGCCCGCAACCTGTGGCACCTGCGCCTGTCCGCCCAGTCGTCCCTCCGTGCCTACCTCGCGCGCGACACGCGTCACTTCCTCGGCGAATGTGCTCAGCTGATCCACCATCGTATTAACGGTGTTCTTGAGCTCGAGGATTTCGCCTTTGACATCGACGGTGATCTTCCGCGAGAGGTCGCCCTTGGCGACTGCTGTCGTCACGTCGGCAATGTTTCTGATTTGCCCGGTAAGGTTTCCCGCGAGTGTGTTGACGTTGTCCGTCAGATCCTTCCAGGTGCCGGCGACTCCGGGCACCGCTGCTTGTCCACCGAGCTTGCCTTCGGTTCCCACTTCTCTAGCCACACGTGTCACTTCGGACGCGAAAGCGCTCAGTTGATCGACCATCGTGTTGATCGTGTTCTTGAGCGCCAGCGTCTCACCCCGTGCTTCGACCGTGATCTTTTGGGAAAGGTCTCCTTTGGCCACCGCCGTCGTGACGGCGGCGATGTTTCTCACCTGACTGGTGAGGTTTCCGGCGAGAGTGTTGACGCTGTCGGTCAGGTCCTTCCAAGTGCCGCCGACCCCGGGCACTTCGGCCTGGCCGCCAAGCTTTCCTTCGGTTCCTACCTCGCGCGCTACCCGCGTGACCTCGTTGGCGAACGAGCCGAGCTGGTCCACCATGGTATTGACTGTGGTGCCGATACGGAGGAACTCACCCTGCACCGGCTTACCATCGATCTCGAGCACCATCTTCTGACCGAGGTCCCCCTCAGCCACCGCCGTCAGCACCCGAGCGACCTCGGTCGTTGGCGAGGCCAAGTCGGTTATGAGCGTATTGACGGACTCGACCGTGGAGCGCCAGCCGCCGGTGACGGGACCTATGGAAGCCCGATCGTTCATCTGTCCCTGGCGTCCGATGGTAGTGCTGACACGAAGCATCTCGTCACACAGGCGTTCGTTGAGTTTGGCGATTCCGTTGAACTCGTCCGCGATCTCGGCCAATAGCGGATCTTCAGAGAGGGGGAGCCTGACCTCGAAATCACCGTCTTTCAGATCGCGGATGGCGACGAGCAAGCGTCGGAGGTCCACATCCCTGATTTTTGCGTCGCTTGGGAGTACGGCCACTTCTTGCTCCGGGGTTCGTCTACTCGCCGCACCGTTCCCGTTTCGCTTGCCGATCCGTGTTTTGCCACCATCCCTGCCGCTTTTTCGGCGGGAACCCGCGGTATTGGGAGAGCGGTTGGAGGGTTCCTCCACGCTCGTCTCTTCCTCGATTGTGTCGCCGATCTCCACGACTCTGCTCCTTGATATGACTTCTTTGATCTGGCTGTCTTTTGGGACCGCGCTCGCGGTCATCTCCGTCCCCACTTGGCCGGCAGGAGGCCGGTAGGGGGGATTGGTTCTACTGTTCAAAACCGGGGCCGTTCCTGGGCGGCCCCGAGGCCGATGTTATTTGGTTGTTGCGGCCACGCCGACGGGGTCGCCTACATGGATTCGACCCTCGGACAGCACCCGCGCGTACACCCGGCTCCAGCCCGGATGAAGCTTTTGCGCGATACGGACGAATCTTCCGTCGATGAACGACGCCCTTATCGTCTTGCATGGGTCGGTGAACGACACGATCTCCAGCAGAACCTCCTGTCCCAACCGAACACGTGTGCCCGGGCCGACTGTGTCCCAATCGATTCCCTTCACGGTCACGTTCTCGCCGGCGGTCCCGGCGTCTATGGGATGACCTTCCGCCTGGAGCGAACGGATCCGCTCTAGAGAGTAGAGGCAGACAGCCCGTTCGGGGCCACCATGGTGCATTGTGTCCGTTTGAGCGTCTCCTACGAGCCCTAATAGAGACACTTTGGCGTCATTAACGCGGCTTTTGGGCACTCCTCCATTCGACGCATTTATCGATGCGATTGTGCCAGTTAGATGGTTACCTAACTGTGGGGCGGATTTCTCTATATTCACCCGCCCGTCTCTCCGGCGCCGGTTTTCAGTGATCGCACTTCAGCCTCACCCGCTTTTTTGCTGACGAGAAAGCTTACCGGAATTCCTCCATTGCTGGTAGCGAAACGCGGTCGAAGGGAAAGCCGGAGCTGTCCGGCGAGCAGGGCGTCGGACGTTAATACGCCAATTCTCCATCCGCGCTTTGTTTCTAGCGCTCTCCCCAAAGTTGCATAAAGGTCGCGAAGATCTTGGCTCTCACCGACCCTCACACCGTAGGGCGGGTTGGTGAGAATCCACCCCTCTCCAACTCCCACCTCTTCTGTCTTCGCGATAGACTCCGAAAGCGACGCCACCGAGAATCGCACATTCCCAGCCACGCCCGCTCTCTCTGCGTTCCGCGTCGCAGCCATTATCGCGCCGGCGTCGCGATCGGCGCCGCGGAAGTCCAGGCTTGGACTGGTCACCGCACTTCGGGCCTTCTCTATCATGTCGTTCCAGAGGCTACGGTCAGCACTAGGCCAGTTCATAAACTGAAAGTCGCGGTTGAGGCCGGGCGCGATCCCGCGCGCGATCAGTGCTGCCTCAATCGGAATCGTGCCTGAGCCGCACATGGGATCCAGCAACGGTCCTCCCCCCCGGCTTCCGCTGGCCAGCACCATCGCCGCCGCCAGCGTTTCGCGGAGCGGCGCCTTTGCCACCTCTTTCCTGTACCCCCTCCGGTGCAGTAGTTCACCGGAGCTGTCGGCACTGATCTCACACTGATCCTGTACGATGCGCACGATGAAGAGCTGAGTCGGACCTCGCGCCGCGACGGTGCGAGCCCCCTCCTCCTCCAGTTCTTCTGCGGTCTCGTCTCCGCGAGAGCTCCCGTCTCTCAGTTCGACGTTTCGCGACGCCGCGCTCGCGATCGCGGAGAGCACGCGATCTGCCACCGCATCTGAGTGGTACAGCTTCGACTTTCTGCATGTGACGCGAAACTCGACCGAGCCTTTCTCGGGGAGAAAATCGAGCCACGGCATTTTTTTCGCGCGCCGTTCGAGCTCGTAAAATGTGCTGGCGTGGAATTCCCCGAGCCTCACCACGACGCGGCTGGCGGTGCGAAGCCACAGGTTCGCTTGGTAGATGCGATCCAATTCACCGCCGAAAGCTACCCCTCCGACTTGCTGTCGCACTTTCACGCCGAGTCTCTTGAGCTCCCCGGCGGCTATTGACTCCAGCCCTGGCGCGGTGGGCGCAAAGAGCTGGAATCGTGGGGAGGGGAAGGTGGGCATCGGTCGCTCAGGTTACCATGCCGTTCTGGCGAGGGTAAGTGGCGGAATACTTTGTGCCTGTACCAGCCAGAGTGTCGAAACGAATAACAAGGGAGCGGGCCCGCCAGCTCCTCCACGATCGCTTTGGGCATCGAGATTTCAGGCCTGGCCAGTGGGAGCCGCTCGATGCCGTTCTCTCCGGCGAGGACGCCCTGGTGGTTATGCCAACGGGGAGCGGAAAATCGCTCATTTACCAGCTACCCGCGCTCGTGCTCCCTGGTCTCACGATCGTCGTCAGCCCGCTCATCGCGCTAATGAAGGACCAGCACGACAAGCTCTCGGCCCAAGGCGTCAGCTCGGTCGCGATGCATTCGCACCTCTCTACCTCGGAGACGCGGGAGGCGCACCGCCAGATCGCCGAAGGTGAAGGCGAGATCCTCTATCTCACCCCAGAGCGCTTCAAGGACCGTGCTTTCTTCGAGCATCTGCTTTCGCGTCCGATCAGCCTCTTCGTCATCGACGAGGCGCACTGCGTCAGCCAGTGGGGACATGATTTCCGCCCCGACTACCTATCGCTGGGAGGGATCTCCAAGCGACTCGACCGGCCGCCGATCCTTGCGCTCACGGCCACGGCGACCGCCCACGTTCAAGCCGACATCATTCGACAGCTGGGCATGAGCGATCCTCACATCACTATCACGGGATTCGCTCGACCGAATCTTCGCTTCGAAGTCATTCGGACAGTAAACGACCAGATCAAGGACACCACGCTTCGGCACGCCCTCCGCGAATTCGAGGGCTCGGGCGTGATTTACGTCGCGACGGTGAAAGAGGCCGAGCGGCTATACGAAATGCTGGCGGAAGAATTCAGCGTCGGGCTGTACCATGGGAAACGGCCGGCGGCCGACAGGAAGGAGGTGCAGAACCGATTCATGGCGGGCGAGCTCAAGGCAATAATCGCGACCAACGCTTTCGGGCTCGGCATCGACAAGCAAGATCTTCGCTGGGTGATCCACTACCATTTCCCGGGCTCGATCGAAGCGTACTACCAGGAAGCCGGCCGGGCGGGAAGGGACGGCCAGCCCGCTCTGTGCCGAGTGCTGTACCGGGTCGAGGACAAGCGGATACAGTCGTACTTTCTCGGCGGGAAGTATCCCGAGGTGCAGGAAGCGGCACAGGTAGCACTGGCGCTCGAGAAGTATCCGCTCAAGACGCCCGTCCTGCTCGACGACATCGTCGAGATCACAGGAATTCCTTCTCGCAAGGCGAAGATAGTTTTCGCGCTACTCAAGCGTCATGGGCTGGTGCGCGAGCACCGCGGCGGGAAGTGGGAGAGACTTGGCGACAATCTCTGCGCGGTGGATCTGAGCGCGGACCTGCAGGATTACGAGGAGCGGAGAGCAATGGATCAGGAGAAGCTCCGTACGATGATCCAGTTCTGTCAGACAACGCAGTGCCGCACGCGCTACATCCTCGAGCATTTTGGCGAGAAGGTTGATGCCGAGTGGAGGTGCCAAAACTGTGATGCCTGCGACGTTATGGAAGGTCTCGCTCTGATGGCTTGAGCTGCCGTCGTCACGCGACTTGGAAGAGTGAGATCGTAAGCCTTTTAAGAGCTGATGGCAGGCAAGTTCTGAGCGGTCGCGCGTTGAGCTCAGTTAGCACTGACGGTGCGTTGCAGTTGCACCTGGTGCCTCGTCATTAGGCCATGAAAAACAGCCTAGCGGTCAAGCTCCTTCGGGGCTCGCTGTTCCTCGCCATCGCGCTCGTCGCCTCGTATGTGCCGCGGCTGCTGGGTCTTCCCCCCAGCGATCCAGGAGAGCCAGACTGGGCGAGCATTGCGACTACGCTCGCTTTGTTCATGCAGGGCGTGATCTGGGCCAACATCATTATCGGCCACTATGTCCAACGGTACGTCGAGATCCACGCCACGGATGGCAGCAGCATCACGACGTTCAAGGCTTTGGGCGCGGTCGCACGCCTCACGATCTGGATCATTCTCGCAATCGTGGCCCTTTCGGTAAACAGCGTTCAGATCAGGCCGCTCCTCACCGGTCTTGGCATCGGCGGTCTCGCCGTCGCACTCGCTGTCCAGAATATCCTGGGAGACTTATTCGCCGCCATCGCGATCGTCGTCGACAAGCCATTCGTGGTCGGCGACTCGATTTCCGTGGAGAACTATCGCGGCAAGGTGGAGAACATCGGCCTCAAGACGACGCGCGTGCGCAGCGACTCGGGAGAGCAGATCATTTTCTCCAACGGGGAGCTGCTCAAGAGCAAGATCAGGAACTACTCGCGATAGAGAAGGCATCTGAGCCCTAGCCCAGAACGCCCTTTAGCTCGACCGTTGCCGGACCCGTTTCTAGACGAGTCTCGCCTCGAGCTGGATATCGACGTTGCCCTTCAACGCCTTGGAGACCGGGCATCCTTCTTTGGTCTCCTTTGCGATCTGATCGAATTTCACTCTGTCGATCTTGGGGACCGCTGCCTGAACGTTGAGCTTCATCGTGGTGATGCCAAATCCCCCCGGGACCGCCTGAATCGTGCACGCCGCAGTCGTCTCAACCCGGGTTGCGGGCGTGCCGTTCTTCTCCAGACCTGCGCTCAGGGCCATGCTGTAGCAGGCCGCCTCCGCCGCAGCGAGGAGCTCTTCAGGATTCGACCCCGATCCACTCTCGAACCGCGAGCTAAAGTTGTACTGCCCGCCGATCGCTCCACTCTCGCCCTTAAAGCTTCCCTTTCCAGTCTTGAGCCCGCCTTCCCAGACTGCAGTCGCCTTTCTCGTTGGCATCCGACTCTCCGTTCGTTTGGTGATCTGACTCGCGAAAGTTAATTATATTGAGGCTCATGGAGAGCGCTCCCGCGACTTCGGGCATTCCGCCGTCCATAGATCGAGTGTTGAGAGTGTTCCGCTCGATGGGACGCGAGCAGAAGATGCAGGCGCTGGTCCAGTACTCACAAAAACTCGAGCCGCTGCCCGAACGTTTCAGAGATCTCGACCGTGGGTCGTTCACCGTTCCGGAGTGCCAGACCCGCGTCGACATTATACCAGAAGTGCGGGACGGCCGAATCTATTTCTACGCCGACCTCAACGTCCGTCAGTCACCCACGATCGCCGCGGTTCTTGCCATCATTTTCGGGGCTGTGAACGGTCAGCCGCCCTCGACCACCCTCGGAATTCCTGGCGACTTCGTGAGTATACTAATGGAGAGCATTGGACTCGCGGCCCGAGAGCCGGGACTCAACGCCATGATCACCAGACTCAAGCGACACGCTCGCGAAGCGCAGGCGGAGATCGCATAGCTGGAATTCGCCTTACGGCGATTTTCCCATCAGGAACAAGACATCGCTCTCGCAGATTTGTGGGCGTCTGCTAATTTCCGGGTCTCGCCCCAGATCAAAACAACTAGGAGCCAAGATGCCAGACGAGACACAGACGTTCGCCACTCACCGTCGGTGGGTCCCGGCGTGGCATTTCTTCGCCCTCCCAGTACTGGGGATAAACGCCCTCGCTCTGGCGGTCACTTTTGCGGGCAACCCCAGCCTTAGGAACGCATGGGTCGTTATCGTTGCGATTGCATTGTTCACGGGGATATTCATTTCCAGGTCCATGCCCCTTCGCGCTCAGGATCGCATCATCCGTCTCGAGGAGCGCATCCGCCTCCAGCGGCTGCTTCCAGCCGATCTCCGCGGCCGGATCGACGATCTGACCGCCACTCAGTTGATTGCACTCCGCTTCGCACCGGATGATGAGGTGGCCGACCTGACGTGGCGGTCACTCAACGGTGAGCTAACGACTCGGGCCGACATCAAGCGCGCGATCAAAAACTGGCGCCCCGACACCTTGAGAGTGTGACGGCCGTCGACCGCTATGCGCTCACCTACAAGGCACTCCTCGAGCTGACGTCGACGGAGCGCCACCGGTGGCACGCCTGGTTCATCGAGCACCCCAAGGCGTGGGCGGCGCCGTTCGCCACCGGCCGCATGGCGACGATCAGCGGACTGGTGCAGCACATTTTTGGAGTCGAGCTGCGTTATGTGCAGCGACTGCTGGATCAAGACGTGACGAATTGGGAGGAGTTTCGGCAGACATCGATCGACGACGTATTCGAGTTAGGCGATCACGCGCGTGGTCAGCTGGTGCATTTTCTCACGACCGCCCAGGAGGAGGAGTTGGATCGCGTTCTGACGTTTCAGACCCTCTCGGCAGGAATGGTCACTGCGAGCAAGCACAAGATTGCCTCGAATCTCTTCCTCCACGACATCCGGCACTGGGCCCAGATCGCGACGGTGCTCCGACAGAGCGGCTTTGAGGATCAATGGGGGCACGACATGCTGCTCCTTGGTAGCCTCACGTTGTAGGAGGTGTCGGCCCTCCCGCCGCCCGTATCGGATATGAAACCAGAACGGTAACCGGAATCTCAGTGGTGATTCTGGTGTTACCTAGTATGCGATTGGACCCGGTTTCATCGCCGTCGGTTTCATGAACCGACGGTCCACATCTATCACGACGCCCGCCCTGGCAGTGCCCATGTTGAGCGAACGAAGGCGCTTGCCGTTGGCGGGCGTGGGCTGGGCGCTTACATCAGTCGGCACGTTCAAAGGCGTTCGCACGGACGCCAAGATCTTGCTAAGATCACGGGATGCCTTACGGATGTCGGAGCTGACGAATGCTCTGCCGGAATTGCGCCGATTGAGCATGCGCTTTCTATTTGATTCAATCGCGAGTCAAGTGAGCTATCCGATGGACGGTACGAGATTTGTCAGCGTGGGTCGACGCGACCACTGTGTTTCCAGCACGATAAGGTTCAGGGTTAGCCAAAGCGTCGGGGACGTTCTTTCCGCTCTCGGTGCCTGAGGTGTTTCGCATCCCCGGCGCCCGCTCGGTGCTCGCCGTTAGCGCTTCGCTACTCTGCACGTGTAGCGGGGCTTCGATTGTGTCGACTCCTCCCGCCCCTCCCGTGGCCGCTCCTCCTCCCACTATTACGTGGACTCTCCTCTGGAGCGATGAATTCAATGGACCGGCCGGCGCACGCATCGACAGCACGAAATGGGGTTATCAAACGGGCGATGGCTGCAAGGAAGGGATCTGCGGCTGGGGCAATAACGAGAAGGAGTACTATACCGACCAATCCGAAAACATCGCGCTCAACGGACAGGGACAATTGGCAATCACTGCTCGGCTCGCTCCGCCGGGACTCACCTGTCAGTACGGGCCGTGCCTCTACACGTCCGCGAAAATCACCACTCGCGGCAAGATGCTCGCCGCGCCTGGCCGTATCGAAGCACGTATCAAGCTACCCCTGGCAGGACAGGGGCTTTGGCCCGCGTTCTGGATGCTGGGACACAACTCCCCCACGACGCTATGGCCCGATTGCGGAGAGCTCGACATAATGGAGAACAAGGGGAGTCAGCCGACTACGACGAGCTCGGCTGTCCACGGTCCGGGATACTCCGGAGCGACGCCGTTCGCTCACGCGTATAACCTCCCGCGCGGGGATCTGTCGGATGATTTCCACACCTTCGCGGTCGAATGGGATTCGCTCCACGTTCGATTCTTCGTCGACGATACCGCGCATTACGAGACTACGCGCGGCGCGATCCAGCAATATGGCAAGTCGATACTGGACCAACCGTTCTTCCTGATTCTGAACCTGGCGGTTGGCGGGCATTTCGACGGCGATCCGCAGTCGAACGCGATCTTCCCGGCGACCATGCTCGTCGACTACGTGCGTGTCTACGTTAAGCAGTGAGATGCCCACTTTGTCACGGTATGATTCCAAGCGGGCGGGCTCACAGTTGCGAGCCTACTTGGCAGGATTGTCGCCCGAGGGTCGCAAGGCCGTTCGGAAACTGCGCGAGGTCATTCGTGCCGCGGCCCCCAGCGCCACCGAGGTTTTCAGCTACGGAATCCCGGCTTTTAGACTCGATGGACGAATTCTCGTATGGTACGCGGCGTGGAAACACCATTGCAGCCTTTACCCGATGACCGCAGCTCTCAAGCGCGGCCACGCGACTGAGATACAGCGCTACAAGATCTCCAAGGGCACGATCCAGTTTCCACTACCAAAGCCGCCGCCAACGGGTCTTGTGAAGCGACTCGTGAAGACACGTGTCGCCGAGTTACGGAGCGACCGGAAGGCCAAATCCCGGAGGTAGCAATGAAGCAAAAAACAAAGCGTTCAACGAAAAAACCAGCGATCAGGCGCTCTGGGCGTAAGTCGTCGACTCGGTCAAGGAAGTCATCGACATCGTCTACCCGGAGTCATGTGCCGACGCGCGGGCTTTATGGCTGGATCACGCATACGGAACTGGCGAGCTTCGACCCGATGGCAACTAAGGCCTGGTGCGCCAAGGTTCTGGGCTGGACCTTCAAGCCTAGCTTCCCGATGCCCGGCGGCGGCGAGTATCAGCTCTTTGCGTACTCCGACCAGGGCGGCGGGGGAATTCGGCCGACCAACCCATCCGAGACGCCCGGCAGTACCTTCAGCGTACACGTCGCGGACACTGAGGCCGCGTTCGAAAAAGCCTTGCGCGAAGGAGCCGAGGAAATGCTTCCGCCCACACGAGTGATGCCGGGTGTGACCATCGCCGTCGTTCGCGCGCCGGGCGGAGTGCCGATCGGTTTCTCGGGTCCGTAATCAGTGGCCAAAGCGGGGATGCGGCTACTCCGCGATGGTGCTAACGTAGCTGCGGTCCGCAGCTAGGCTTATTTAAAGGAAGTGTAATGGCAGATGTAACGATCGAAGTTCGGAAAAATGGTTCGTATAGAGTGTACGGCGATGTCAAGCTCGTCGATCACGAGGGGAATCCGATCCCCCTTCCGGAGGGCAAGAGGAAGGTCAGCCCGGAAGGGACGACATGGATCTCCCTCTGTCGGTGCGGTGGCTCAGTGACGAAGCCGTTCTGCGACGGAACCCATAGTCGCATTGGATTCATTGGTGCCGAGGAGGCAGTAGAAAAAACCGAACTGGCTATTCGCCCATTGCCTTGAGCAACACGCGCTTGGGACGCTGCCCATCCCATTCGCCATAAAAAACCCGCTGCCACGGGCCAAAGTCGAGCTTTCCTTTCGTGACAGGCACTATCACCTCGTGCCCGACCGTCAGTGAGCGGAGGTGCGCCGCCGCATTGTCCTCTCCGGTGCCGCTGTTGTGCCGGTACTCATCGGGGGACCACGGCGCGACCCTGTTCTCGAGCCAATCAAGAATGTCCTTCCACAATCCGGGCTCGTGATCGTTTACAAAGATCGATGCCGAGATATGCATCGCCGACACCAGCACCATCCCGTCCGTGATCCCGGCAGCGGCTCGGCATTTCTCGACTTCCTCGGTGATGTCGATGACCTCCTGTCGCTTCTTGGTTGTGAACGTCAGATACGAGGTGTGAGTCTTCACGCCGGCTGATTCTTCCCGAGTAGCTTCGCTTGCCACGAATCACTAATGTTGAGCTCGAAACGCGCCCTCCATTCGCCGAGCGTCGTTACGGTCGGGTCGAAGACTCTCGTGTCCGGCGTGATTTTCCCCTCGGCGCCGAGCGCTGTGAACTGTTCTCTGTCAACCGACTGAAGGACGCCTTTTTCATCGCGGAAGAAGATGAGACCGCTGGCAACGAGACTTGCGCCCAGTTTGGGCTCGAGCCCCTTCAGCGCGCGGAAGAGTCCGTCGATCGAGCAGCCCGATGCACCGGCCGTTGACTGATCTACGGCGACCGTGAGGAAGCGGCCATACTTCCAGTCTCGAGCTGCCGTGAGCGGAGAGCCGTGCGCGCGCCACTGCGAAAGGAAGCGATCGACTTCGCGCAGTAAGGTCTCGGAAGCCGGCGCTTCAATAGTTCTGTCGGCGCCGAACACCCAGGTGCGGGCGTTGTCGGGAAGACCTTCGATTTCAATCAGTGGCATGGCAGAGACCTGTTTAACGGGTGGCAGGGTCAGACCCTGATTAGACGTCTTCCTCTTAGGATAACCGCGCCGGGGAATAGCCCACAGTGCACACTCCTCGAGTGACGAGGTTGAGGGAGCTTATCTGTGGTCTCTAGAGACAATATCCACTCGTCACAAACCAGCAGCGGGTGTACGGCGAGTTCTTGAAGAAATCGACGAGCCTTGCGCCGACCTTGCCTTCCCCGCTCTGTGACGGATGCATACCGTCTGCCTCGAAGTCGGTCCGCTCCCATGTGAGCCCGTCGGAGCGTGGTGTAGCTCCGGCAGCCCAGAGATACGGTCCCCACACGATCAACGGCGCCGCCTTTTTGGTGTAGTTCAGTGTTCCCGCACGCGGGTTGGGCGGCAGCCCCCGCATCTCGTTGATCTGCGACTCGATCGCCCATTTCACGGAGAAGCCGCTCTCGTACGCGTATGGCTCGGGGTTTAGATCGATGGCGGCATACCCGCCGTAAGTGCGACTTGAGAGAAAAACGATGCGTAGATTCGGATACCGGATTCGTAGCGAGCGCAGCACCAAGCCCAGGTTGGTGAGCAAGACATTCGCATCGGCGCTATCGGCGGGGAGCGATACGGTGGGTTTCGGATCCTCCAACTTGACCCACGCCGCCTGAACCTGATTCTCGCTCAATCCGAGCGGTGCGAGGCGCGCGACTTTGATCCGTTCGTAGTTGGGCGAGCTGGGCGAAATCCACGCCGGCGCGTCCTGACCATCGGCCGCTCCATTCACGATCACCAGCGTGTAGTGATTGACGGTCGGGTCTAGGGTCGCCCTGCCCATGAATGTCCACGGCGCGCACGGAGGACCCGATTTCTCTGAGCACCACTCCTGCGTCGTGTTCGACATCCCGATGGAGATAAGCACGTACTTTCCGAATGGACTTTCGTCGCCGTTCACGTCCAAGGGCTTGATCATGTTCCGGCGGGCGCGGGCGGCGGAATCGGCCTCGCGTTGCTCTATCACGCGCTTTCGATTGGAAAAATGGGAATCGTCTCGCCGATTACCGCGGTTCTGGGCGCCTCGTTGCCCGTCATCGTGGGAAGCTGGCACGGCGAACGTCTTTCCGCGTTTCAGGTTGCGGGCATTCTGCTTGCTCTTATTGCGGTCGTGCTCATTTCAACCTCACACGACGACGGCGGTAAATTCGAATTTGTCACCGCCGGGGTGAAAGAAGCGGTCGTATCCGGCCTAATTTTAGGCGGGTTCTACCTGTTGCTTGCGCACGCGGGTTCGCGCGCGGGCCTTTACCCGCTGGTGACGGCGCGCTTAGCATCGATGGCGTTTCTTACGATCGTAGCACTAC